>LWDU01000571.1_pt1 | contig 18751 bp, 22 predicted proteins | sample 727161 | NCBI WGS metagenome assembly LWDU01 (sample SAMN04566230, study PRJNA314399) | hydrothermal vent metagenome | isolation source: deep sea hydrothermal plume seawater | place: Mexico: Gulf of California, Guaymas Basin | collected 2004-07-11
AACTACATCGTACAATACTTCTAGAGCAACAACTACAACGTATAACACCTCTAGATCAACGACTACAACATATGCAACTAGTCATACTACGACTACAACATATGCAACTAGTCATTCCACAACTACAAGTTATACTACAACGTATAATACATCTAGAGCCACGACTACCAATTATACTACATACTGGACGACAACGTTTGGAACTAATCGTTCCACAACTACTAGTTATACAACAAGTTATACAACATATTATAATACTAGTCATGCAACAACTACCAGTTACACCACAACGTTTAATACCAATCGTTCTACAACGACTACATTTAATACGTCAGTGACGACTAATAGAAGTACTAATTTCACTACAACATATAATACCGTATATTCAACACTAGTGACAACTACATTTGATACAAATAGATCAACAACTACCGTATATGGTACATCTCATAGTACATCTCATAGTACAATGACAATATAGGAAAAGAAATGTTATTCATTGATATAAGAAATTTAGAAGATCCAAATTATAGTCCAGTTCCGCCGATGACATATATTCAGATGATTAGATGTTTTCATAATCAGTCCATTCCTATATATCCTCTGAGTGAAAAATACAAACTTGAAAAACTTTGTGCTGAGATTGGATTTGCATTGTGTGAGCCTATAAAACTATCATTTGTGAAGAAAAATATACCAGATGTCCTTAAAGAAAAGGAATATAGAGTATTTGCTGCTCAGAAAGATGCAGATGGCAATTGGAATAGATTGTATAAAGAATACTCATTAAAGGGAACGAGACTTAAAGAAAATCAAAAGGAACTCAGAAATAACCGTAATGGGTTATTGACGGAATCAGATTATATCATGATGCCTGATATATTTGAACAATTGACTGACGAGAAAAAGGCTGCATGGCTCAAATATAGAAAAGACCTACGTGATCTACCAACCAAGTATGATCATCCTGTATGGGCAATATGGCCACTGCCACCACAATAAGATATTATGAAGATATATGTTTCAAATTACGATCTTCGTTTGCATCCACATTGGGTTTCTATATTTAAAGACCTTGATATAGAACTATCGGAAACGGATATTGTCGGATCTGATGGTGCAATATCCACCAGACTGTTTGATATAAAAACCCTGTCTGATAATAAAGTAGGTTGTTGGGAGTATCATGATAAGTTGGATATGACCAAAGTTGATCGAATGTATTCTGTAGCTACAATTTATCCTTTATGTGAAGAGGATATTAGAGATTTCATGCTCGAGCATGGATCTGTATTTGTCAAACCACGATTGTCTAATGCAGGAGGATCGGGTTCGGAAGATCCTCTTGGATATAGAACCTTTAATAAGATTGATGAACTGTTAAGTGAAATTGATGAGGTGTTCAACTTCTGGGAGCAACAAAAAGATAATGGTGGAAATTGGCAAAACCGTCAATATGTCATCCAAGAAGCTCTTTTGGATCCTGTGTACTGGTATGTAAAGGGAGTGTATAATGGGGTCGATGAACCGCAGATACTTCTAATGCAAATAAAAGATGTCACATCTCAAGAAGACACGTGGTTATATGATAGGCAATCCAGACAGAAGTATAGTCCTACTAAGCTGATAATATCGGATGATCAGAAACAATCTATTACTAAATTAACAGAACGGTTCTTGGATCGTATTGGTGGTCGTGGTTTCTTCCAACTACAGGGTAAATTCAAAGGCTCCGTTCCTAAACTTATAGACTATACATCATCTTATCCAATGACGATAGGAACATTCAATGATTCTGATGGATTGGATGAAGATAGAGCTGATAGATTGTTATTCAATTATGGGTTTGGTGATGGAACGTTAGAATCATTAGGTGTTATTGATACAGATATTAATGCTTATCTGTATCGTAATTTAGATTTAGGAACTGATGATTATGATACAGTATTACGCCGTGTAAAATTCTTGGAAGATAATGGTAATATTGTAGTTCATTTCGACCAACATATTAAAGAAAATGTCTCACAATATATTGGTGTTCTATATGTTGCAAAGACTAAAGAGGAACTAGATCTTAAGATTTCAAATTTGAGTACACAAGTACTATCTATATAAATATAATAAAATAAGATACTTAAGGTCTGATAAGATATGGCTATAACAACAAAAGCAGGGTTGACGGAATACTGTCTGAGAAAATTAGGACAACCCGTAGGCATTAGAATTTTTCTCACAATTCCACGTGGATGGGACAGAAAGAGTATACCTATCTCATGTTTTAACACAGGATGATATCAATCGATCTGATACAGATACAACATCATCTGGAACCTCTGGATCTGTTACTTCTGTATGGACAGAGAATAATAGCTATATAGTATTACCAGATTCAGTTCAAGCCATACTCGGTGTATGGCATCCATCATCACAACTCGGTGGTAATTGGTTCGAGACTGCACAATTGAATGGAACTGGTTTACTAGATCTAAATAGTTCTTCAGATCTGGTTTCATTTGATATGATGAAAACTCATATCGATATGTTAGATCATTTATTCAACACGAAACCATCAATTAGATTCAACGAGAATTCGAGTAGATTGTTTATTGACCATCAATGGTCTAAAGCATGGGTGGTAGGTGATACTATTGTGATCGAATGTTATAGAAAATCAGATCCAACAATTTCTATTAGACTGTACAACGATATATTCCTTAAACAGTATGCAACCGAATTGATTAAGAAACAATGGGGACAAAATCTGCAGAAATTCAAAGGGATTGCAATGATTGGTGGTGTGGAGATTGATGCAGATACTATTTATTCTCAATCATCAGAAGCAATTATCGATTTAGAAGAAAAAATAAAATCTACATATCAAGCACCACTTGATTTCTTGATAGGTTAAACTATGGCCACATCCGTTTTTTTCAACCAACAAACTGCAGCAGAATCCAGATTCGTAGAGGATATTATTATAGAACAGATCAAGGCTTTCGGTCATGATGTGGTCTATCTTCCACGTGAATTAGTCAAGGAAGATCAATTATTCGGGGAGGATATTTTATCCTCATTCTCCGATTCTTATGTCATAGAAATGTACTTCGAAAATGAGTCATTTGATATGAGTGAGGGTGAAGCATTAAGTAAATTTGGTCTTGAGATCAGAGATGAAGCAAAATTTCAAGTTTCTGCAAGTAGATGGGAAGATTTGATATCATCAAATAGAAATCTCATTTCAAACACAAGACCTAATGAGGGAGATCTGATATTCTTCAAACAACTTAATAAATTATACGAGATTACGTTCTGCGAAGATGAAAATTTTCAAAGACTCGGTCTAGCTGGAACACAAGTTCCTGCATATACATTAACATGTAAAGTATTCGAATACTCATCAGAGACACTTGATACTGGCATAGAAGATATCGATATCATCGAAACTAGACATTCCGTTGATTTAATGTTGATAGACACTCTTGAATTAGAAGATTCTATCGATGAATTATTATTAGAAGATGGGTTTCAATTGTCATTTGAAACTGACTCTACAATAGATAGACGTATTGAAACAGTTGAACCATTAAGTATTAATACATGGCTTGAAACCAAGTCTGATGATGTATTAGATTTTACGAATAAAAACCCATTTGGAGATTAAGTTGTTATGTTAGGACACGATCCGTATTACCATGAGATTATTAGAAAAACCGTTATTGCATTTGGTTCAATGTTTAATGATGTATATCTTGTTAGAAGAGATAAGACCGGTGCAGTAAAACAAAAATTACATGTACCACTATCTTATGGGCCAAAGGAAAAATTCCTTGCTCGATTAAAGGAAGATCCAAATATTAATAAATCTGTTGCAATTACATTGCCTAGATTCGGGTTCGAAATGGCAGGATTTACCTACAATCAAGAAAGAAAAACCAACAAAATTAATACCATTAAAAAGAAAATTGATGGTAAGAATGCAATTGACAGACAATACTCACCGGTACCATATGATATTGACTTCAATTTCTATATAATGGTAAAAAATTCTGATGATGGTGTACAGTTACTAGAAGAGATTTTACCAATTTTTTCTCCGAGTCATTCCGTATCCATCAAAGATGATTCAGAGATGAAACGTATACAGGATATCAACATGACTCTAACATCTGTTGATTATGCAGATGAATATGAAGGGGATTATGAGACAAGACGGGCAATAATTTATTCTCTACAATTTTCAGTATCAGTCAATCTTTACGGGCCAGTAGTAAGACAAGGACAGATTAAGAAAGTTGACACTTCTATATATAGTGATGTACCAGTTAATGCACCAAGTAGAACAAAGGTATATACTGCACAAGAAGATTCTTCTGTTGAACCACTTTCAGGGGATGATTTCGGATTCAGTGAATCTTGGTCTGAGAATGGATGGGAAGATGTATAATGAGTTCAATAGATGATGCATTCGAGATAGAACCGATCAATGTAGAGGTTTATGAGCGTAAAGAAATACCCAAATCTCTTGGTGAAGATGAAGATATCAAGACTGATTATGAGTATGCACGAACTAACCTATATAATCTTGTTGAGAATGGAAATGTTGCGTTAGGCAATTTAGTTAATCTATCTAAAGAAACGGAACATCCAAGATCATATGAGGTATTAGGTCAGTTAATCAAAACTATAGGGGATACTGCTGAAAAGATTACAGTTCTTCATGAGAAACAGAAAAAATTGAATACCAATGTTAATAACGAACCCAACGTTACCAACAATTCATTATTTGTAGGTTCTGCAACTGATTTATTGGATATGTTAAAAAAGTGAGAATTCTGTGCAATATTATTATATTATCAAGATCAAAGACTCTTTAATTAAAGTAGGAATAACAAAAAATTTAGAACAAAGATTACGTGCATATAGGACTTCTGATACACAATTAGAATACTATAGAACGTATGAATTAGATCTTCCTAGATCCGAAGTGTTAAGGATAGAAAAGGAAATATTATCCGAGTTAAAAAGATGGTATACATGCAGATCAGAAACAATAGAATCTGACAATCCACGTGCAATTGAGATGATAGTCGAGGGAATGCTTAATGGCTGATCATTATCTTAATAATACAAATCTTACAAGAAAGAACTTCAAACACCAGTATACCAAAGAACAGGTGATGGAGTTCATGAAGTGTGCAGAGGATATTAATTATTTTGCAGAAACTTTCTTCACCATTGTCCACGTAGATCATGGTAAGATGAAGATTCCTCTCTATGATTATCAGAAAGCTTTACTTGCACAATTCCTAAAAGAACGTTTCAATATTGTCACACAGTCTAGACAATCAGGGAAGACTACCACAACTACAGTATTTGTGTTACATTATCTTCTGTTCAATAAAGATAAGACGATTGCAATACTCGCCAATAAGGGTGATACATCACAAGAAATATTAAGTAGGATACAACTTGCATTCGAATTAATTCCTAATTGGATGAAACCGAACGTTGTTGAGTGGAATAAAAGAACTATCGAATTCGAAAATGGATGTCGTGTAATGGCACGTGCAACTAGTTCAAGTTCCATTCGTGGTCAATCTTGTTCATTATTGATCATCGATGAAGCAGCATTTGTCGAAAACTGGGATGAATTTTATAAATCCACATACCCAACAATTGCATCAGGTAAAGAAACTAAAGTCATTCTAGTTTCTACCGTCAATAAATTAAACCATTTTAATGCAATAAGAACACGTGCAGAAAAAGGTCTTAATGAATATGTTCCATTCGAGGTTAAATGGTCTGATGTACCAGGCCGTGATGAAGAGTGGAAAGCACAAACAATTGCAAATACCTCTCTTGAGGATTTCCTACAAGAACATGAAAATGTTGCAATGGGTGCAACTAATTCATTAATATCCTCTGCAACTCTTAGAGATATTGTTCCAAATGAACCAGTTAAATCAGTGGAATCTGTGAATTATTATATTCTCCCAGAAAAGGGTAGGAAATATATAATAACTGCAGATACTAGTCATGGTAAGGGTCTTGATTATTCTGTTGCAAATGTGTTTGATGTGTCCCAATATCCTATACAACAGGTTGCATTGTTCAGATCAAATCAAGTACCACCAATGGTTTATGCAAAATTACTAGTAAATCTTGGGAACCAATACAATGAAGCTTATATATTAGTAGAATCAAATGATGTAGGTAGTCAGGTTGTTTCTGAATTGAATTATACACATGAATATGAGAATCTAATAAACGAGTCTGACACAGGACATAAATACGTGCTTGGGGTTCGAACAACTAAAACTACCAAACGTACAGGATGTACAGTCCTGAAAGATCTGATAGAATCCGGTAAATTGATAATTTCTGATAGAATTTGTCTACAAGAATTATCAAACTTTGTACAGAAAGGTAATAGCTATCAAGGTGAAACGGGAACACATGACGATACCGTCATGACATTGGTCATGTTAGCATGGTTTACCACTAGAGAAAATTACGAATATATTGGTAATACCGATTACAGGGACATGTACAAGGATGACATATCTTCCATTGATAATAATATAGTAGCATTTGGATTTGATAATGGAAATGAAGATGAAAGTGAAGGATTTTATGAGGCGGGAGATTATTGGTCTTCCAACCAAAATAACTAAATAATGTTAATAACTAATTTATATAAATAATAACTATGGCAGACGATAGACAACGAATATTCGGATTTTCTTTCAAAAAGAAATCATCCGATAAACAAACTAGTTTTGTAGTACCACAGGATGATTCTGGTTCTAATGATATCACTAGTTCATTGGCTTCAGGTTTTTTTGGTGCCGATAATTACTCAGAGTCAAAAACAGGTCAGAGTGAAAATGGATGGATACACCAATATAGACAAGTTGCATTACTACCAGAAGTAGATCATGCAATTGAAGATATTGTAAATGAAAGTATTGTATCGGACGATATCACAGGACAAGCTGTTGAGATTAACGTCTCATCTGATGATTATTCTGATGATGTAAAAGAATTAATTCGCACAGAATTCGATAATGTATTGAAACTATTGAATTTCAATGCACAAGGACATGAGATTTTCCGGAATTGGTACATCGATGGTCGTATATTTTATCATAAAATCATTGACATTAATAAATCTAAAAAGGGTATATTAGAACTTAGACCTATCAATCCTACTGAAATTAAGAAAATCAGGGAGATCATCAAGACTAAAGATGATACAGGTGTTGAAGTTGTCACTGGTATTGAAGAGTATTATACATACAAAGCAGAAACATCGATGGATGTTATTAAGATTTCACCTGATGCAATTACACAGGTTACATCCGGATTAATCGATAGAACTAGTTCTACTGTATTATCATATCTACATAAAGCAATCCGACCAGCAAATCAGTTAAGAATGACTGAAAATGCACAGGTTATATATAGATTGACAAGGGCACCAGAACGTAGAATATTTTATATTGATGTTGGTAATATGCCAGGCCAAAAGGCAGAACAATACTTAAAATCCCAAATGGATAAATATCGTAATAAGATGGTTTACGATGCAAGTACTGGGGAATTATCAAACGAATCTGATAAGATGAGTATGCTCGAGGATTTTTGGTTACCGAGAAGAGAGGGTGGTAAGGGAACTGAAATTACTACGCTGCCTGGTGGGAGTAATCTCGATTCAATTGAAGATATTCAATACTTTCAAAAGAAATTATATAAAAGTCTTAATGTTCCAATTTCACGATTGGATCCAGAATCAACGGTTTCATTTGGATCTTCACAGGAAGTGACACGGGATGAACTGAGATTCTCAAGAACTATAAGTAAATTAAGACGTAAATTCTCAAATATATTTGATGATGTTTTAAAGACTCAATTAATGTTGAAAGGTATAATCTCTGTTGGCGAATGGGATAAGTTAAAAGAGTTTATCACCTACGAATTTTCAGATGATAACCATTACACAGAATTAAAAGATTCTGAAGTATTAAGAACAAGATTATCAACATTATCAGATATCCGTGATTATACGGGAAAATACTTTTCTGTTGAATGGGTACAACGTAATGTACTAAAACAGAATGAAGAAGATATCAAAGAACTGAAAGTGCAGATTGAAAAAGAAAAAGAAATTGCACGTGCAGAAGCAAAAAAATATCCTGACGAGGATGAAGACCAAGGGAGTAGATGGTGATGAGTAACTTAGTAGATGATATCCGTAATGATGATTTGGTTTCAGCTAAAATTAGTTTCAATAATGCAATGGCAGAATTGGCTAAAGATTCAATTGACAATCTCAAACAAGAGGTTGGAAGTAAAATTCATATACCGAAAAGAGAAGATGAACCATGAAATTAATAACTGAATTATTAGAAGAATCTGTTGAATTAGTCACTGAGGCTAAGACCGGACAACGATTCATCGAAGGGATATTCATGCAGTCTACCGTTAAAAATCGTAACGGTAGGGTTTACCCCAAGGAAATTTTAGGAAAAGAAGTTGCACGATATGTACGTGAAGAAGTTGCACAGTCAAGAGCAATCGGTGAGTTAAATCATCCTGCAAATCCTGTTATCAACCCAGAACGTGCAAGTCATTTGATTACTTCTTTAAAAGAATCTGGTAATGATTATATAGGAAAGGCCAAGATATTAGATACCCCTATGGGAAATATTGTATCTGGTTTATTGGATGGTGGTGTTAGATTGGGAGTCTCATCTAGAGGCTTGGGAAGTCTAACAAAGAAAAATGGTGCAAGTGTTGTGGGGGAAGATTTTAGATTATGTACTGTGGATATCGTCGCAGATCCATCTGCACCATCTGCATTTGTTGAAGGAATTATGGAAAATGCAGAATGGGTTTTGGATGGGGATCAGAATTTTATTTTAATGTCTGAGACTCTTAAAGAAACAATCAAAAAAACATCTTCTAGTAAATTGGAAGAAATGAAACTAGTTCTATTTCAAAGTTTTATAAATAAGTTATAAGACGAAAATAGTGATTAACAGTAGATATGTAGGGGATACATAAATGGATGAAAATAAAGTAGAAGATATGGTATCGGAAGATATCGTAGCGGAAACTGTTACTGAATCTGAAATCTTCGAAGAATCTGTAGTGGAAGAAGAAACAACTGAAGAAGTTGTGGAAGAAGAAACAATTGACGAAAAAGAAATCATCATCAAAAAAGATGAAGAAATTGAAGTCGATGCAGAGGAAGAGGAAGAAGAAGAAGAAGAGGTTGACGAAGATAAGATGAGCTCAGCTGATAAATTAGATCAGAAGAAGTATCGTAAATCTGCAGCAGGTAAGAAAGCTGCAAAATCGTTTAAGAAAAAGGTTTCTAAGAGTTCTTATAAACCTGATAAAAAACGTTCGAAAATTGCAAAAAAATCGGCAAAATTTAGAAAAGAGGATATCGATATGACATCAGATGTTGATGTTTTAATGTCTGGGGAAGATCTTTCGGAAGAGTTTAAAGACAAAGCCAAAGTTATTTTTGAGGCAGCGGTTCATGCAAAATCAATCGAAGAAATTGATCGTATGCATGGTATCATGGAAGAAACTGTTGCAGAAGCAATTGATGAAGAGGTTTTCAACCTTTCTGAAAAAGTTACATCTTTTATGGATTATGCCGTAAACGAATGGAAACTGGATAATGCAATTGCATTAGAAAGTGGTTTACGTTCTGAGATTACCGAGTCATTCCTATTAGGTATGAGAGACTTGATGATCGAAAATCACGTAGATCTTCCAGAAGAAAAAGTATCAATTGTCGAATCTCAATTTGACGAGATTCAAGATTTGACTTCCAAATTGAATGAGTCTGAGTTAAAACAGGTTGATTTATTCAGTCAGATTAATGAGCAATTGAAAAAGGAAATTCTTTCAAATCTATCTGGTGACTTATCGGTTACTGAAAAAGAGAAGTTTGGAGAACTAGCTGAGAGTGTAGATTTTGAATCAAGTGAACTATATGAGGAAAAATTAACAATAATCAAGGATAAGTATTTCCCATCTAGTGTGGTAGTCTCAGAAGAATCGGCAGATGTTGCTGTTTCTGGTTCTAGTGCTGACGAAAGTGGTAGAATGGCAGACTATTTATCTGCAATTACGAAATATAAAGTTTAAATTTAAATATTAGGAGAAACAAATATGTTCAATGCAGAACAATTGAATGAAAAATGGCAGCCGGTTCTAGAACACGCTGACTTACCAGAAATTAAAGATTCATACCGTAGAGCGGTAACAACTGTTATCTTGGAAAACCAAGAAAAAGCACAAAAAGAAGCAGGTTTATATGAAGCTGCTCCTGCAAATGCAACTGGCGCATCTATTGCAAATTGGGATCCTGTCCTTATTTCTTTAGTTCGTAGATCTATGCCTTCTTTGATTGCATATGATATTGCTGGTGTTCAACCAATGACCGGCCCAACTGGGTTGATCTTTGCAATGAAATCAAAATATGCCACTCAAGGTGGTACTGAAGCTGGATTTGGTGAAGCTGATTCTGGTTTCTCTGGTGCTGGTGCTCAAGCTGGTACTAACCCAAGTGTACTAAACGATTCAACTCCAGGCGCATATACTGGTGGTTCTGGTATGTCAACTGCAACTGGTGAAGCTCTTGGTGATGCTGCAAATAATGCATTCCCTGAAATGGCATTCTCTATTGAGAAAACTACTGTTAAAAGCAGAATACACAATGGAACTTGCTCAAGATCTTAAAGCTGTTCATGGTTTAGATGCTGAGTCTGAACTTGCAAACATCTTATCTACTGAGATCCTTGCAGAAATCAACCGTGAAATGGTTCGTACTGTATATGTTAATGCAACTGCTGGTGCTCAAGATGCCGGTACTGCTGGAACTATTGCTGCAGCTGATTTAGATGGTCGTTGGAGTCAAGAAAAATTCAAAGGTTTATCTTTTTGGATTGAGAAAGAAGCCAATAAAATTGCAATCGATACACGTAGAGGAAAAGGTAACATCGTTATTTGTTCTTCTAATGTTGCATCTGCTCTTGCAATGGTTGGTTCTTTGGATTATCGTGGTGCGGGTGTTGATGCATCTGGTGATACTTTTGCTGGTACTATCGGTAACATCAAAGTATACATCGATCCATATGCAACTGGTTCTGATTACTTCGTAGTTGGATACAAAGGTACTTCTGCATATGATGCTGGTATCTTCTACTGTCCTTACGTTCCATTGCAAATGGTTAAAGCTGTTGGTGAAAACAACTTCCAACCTAAAATTGCATTCAAAACTCGTTATGGTATTGCAAACAATCCGTTTGTTACTGCGGGTGCTGGAAACAACGTTTACTATAGACGTAGTAAAGTAACTGCGATCTAGTAGTTAAAAAACATTTAGTTCTACCTTAGGGCCAAAATGGGAAAGGGAATCAGAAATGGTTCCCTTTTTTTATGCGTTCTGCTTAAGTAACATTTCATCATAATCAACCTGCCAATCAGGAGTCTTTATTGCACTTCTTAAGGCAACACAAAATATTATAAGTATCAATATTGCAATCATCAAACACATAAAAATCAACATAATATAGTCTCTTTGATCGATCAGGAACATTCCCAACCCACAAGATATATTATACACTAGTTAATATTTAATACAATAGTTATTTTGATAAATGGTAAAATAAAAATTAATTGATGTTTGACGAATGAACGTAGTGAATGAGGAAAGCAATTCGAAGAATTGCATAATATAGATCAATGATAAATTTTATGCTGAATATCCCATTAATGTAAAAGTGTTAAATCCCATTTAAGTAGGATTAATCTATTGGTATCTATTATGCAAGTGTTAAATCCCATTTAAGTAGGATTAATCTATTGGTATCTATTATGCATCATTGGTATAAAGATGTTAATATAATATAGGATTAACCTATTGGTATCTATTATGCAATTCTTACGAATTGCTTTCCCTCATTCACTTCGTTCATTCGGTCAATACTTTATTGATTAAATCATTTAACAATTATTAGATTTAAATCTTTGTCATAGCACAATTAAAGGGTAGGTTACGAAAGTTAAAAAAAACTCTAATCCTACTACCCATATCGTGTCAATTCACGATTCCTTAATGGACAAATATTATACCTTGATATAATTAGTCCTGAGTCGAATTACTTTACCATATTTTGTCTGACCGGACATCAATGGATGGTTGCATTAAATCATTGGATCTAATGGTAGCCTTTATAACCCGATAGCTTATGACTCAGACGGTTATGGTTTACTATTTTGGTCTAGAATGTATATTATACCAAATATTTATAATATTGTCAAATATTAACTTTAGGTTGACAATACATAAATAGTGTAGTATAATACCAACAGTTAAATTGTAAAGGATAGTAAATGAATTTTTATAATGCATCACACTTCAAACTAGTTAATAAATCGTTTGAGAATATGGAGTTTGCAATCACTGATATAACATTTCCATCATTGGATTGTGAATCTGCCGAACAACCCGCATACATTCCTACCAGACATTGGCCTGGGAGTAATTTAATTTATTCCGATCTGTCTGTCGAGATTTTAGTTGATGAACAATTAAAAACTTATAGAGAGATAGTTGACTATCTTAAAAAATTAACTGATATGAGTGGTGCATCATATGATATTAATGATATGATTAACGATACTCATGTTATTATGTATAACTCTGATTATAACCCAATTGGGAAATATATATTCACTAATTCATTCCCTGTCAATTGTTCATCATTAAACCTGTCAGTTAATGATAATGGTCAATCTGCACCAACAATAACAGTGGATTTCAAATTCTCTGATATGATTTTTGAGGGTAATACTGCACAACTAGATAGTAAAACATTATACGAACCATAAACAGGAAATACATATATTATGACATTATTATTAGATCCAATTGACATCACCAAACTTGCAGAAGAATCTGCAAATTGTCCTTACTTGTACGGACAGTACCTACATGTATTCAATGAACTTAGTGCAAAACATAAATTTATCGAATCCGAATATAAGATCTTATATTTGCAAAAATGGAGATGGTATCAAGGCAAATCATCCGCCGAGGAGTATAAAGATTCCAGACCACCAGAGAAGATTAGTAAGGGTGATGTATCAATGTATATTGATGCAGATGAAGAAGTGGTATTGCTAAAACGTAAAATGTTAGCATTAGAAATAGAGTGTAAGAGTCAGGAAAAATTATTAAAGGAAATAGGTACACGTAGTTTCCATATTAGAAATATTATTGAATATATGAAATTCCAAGAGGGTCAGTAAGTAATGAGAACTATTTCTAATACCGCAGTTGATATAAAAATAACAAAGAAAAATGATGTAATGGTTCACGTGGATGCAGATGCAGGAATATCTATGGAACTAGTGGATCATTTTACTTTTGATGTCCCTGGCGCAAAATATATGCCTGCCTTTAAAGCAAAAGCATGGGATGGTAAAATAAGATTGTTCCAATCCAATAATACTATTATGTATGGGTTGAAATATGAAATTGCAAGATTTGCAGAATCGAGGAATTATACATTCACAATGTTTGATGAGTCTACTGATATGACTCTGGAAGATGTTACCGGATATGTAAAGGAACTTGCACTTCCATTTGAAGCAAGAGATTATCAATTAGATGCAATACATTACTCTTTAAAACATAATAGATCATTGCTCATTAGTCCTACTGCATCAGGAAAAAGTCTTATCGTATATGCATTAATACGGTATTATTTGGCTTTAGGTAATAAGATCATTATACTTGTACCAACTACTTCACTGGTAGAACAATTGTTTAAAGATTTTATTGATTATGGATTCGATTCGGATAGTTATTGTGACAAATTGTATTCCGGTAAAACTTTAACTGGTAAACCTATAATCATCTCAACATGGCAATCCGTTCATAGGAAACAAAAAGAATTTTTTAAAGATTTTGGTTGTGCAGTAGTCGATGAAGCCCATCTTGCAAAGGGTAATTCACTTCAAGGTATCATGAAAAAGATGACGAATTGTAAATATAGATTCGGTCTTACCGGTACATTAGATGGAAAGGAAACCAATGTTCTAACCTTATCCGGAATGTTTAGTCATCCATATATCGTTACAACTACTAGAAAATTGATCGATGAAGGATCTGTTGCAGATCTTAAGATTAATTGTATCGTTCTTAATCATTCTGATAAGGATAAAGAAGCTGCAAAGATGTATAAAACGTATCAAGAAGAATGTGATTATCTTGCGATAAATCCATCACGTAATGCGTTTATATGCCAACTTGCAACTATGCTGAAGGGTAACACACTCGTATTATTCCAGTATGTGGAAAAACATGGTATTCCATTATTTGAACAGATAAAGGGTATGACTGATAAAGAATGTAGATATGTGTCAGGTATGATTAAAACTGATGAACGTGAAGAGATTCGTGAATATGTGGAGAATAATGATGATGTTATCATTGTTGCTTCTAATCAGACCTATTCTACTGGTATCAATATTAAAAATCTCCATAATATAATTTTTGCACATCCAACAAAATCCCAAGTTAGAATACTACAATCAATTGGTCGTGGACTTAGATCACATGACTCCAAAGATAAATGTAATGTATATGATATTGCAGATGATATTAGAAAGGCTAAAAAATCAAAGAATTATACATTAGTACACTTCTATGAAAGACTTAATATATACAGGAATTCCGAGTTTGATATAGGTATTAATAAAATTGATTTGTAGTTGTTTTTATGGTATAATAGATTTTATTAATCATTAATCATAAATTATAATAAGGCGAGAAATATCATGACAGGTCAAAAAAAAGAAAATGCACAACATTATATTAATAATGCAGAATTCTTAATTGAAATGACTGCATATAGATATGCATATTTGGAGTATATAGAAGATAAAGAAACAATTGATAAACCAAGGATATCTGAAAAGGCTGCAATTGCATTTCTTAAAATTGCAACTAATTTAGCAACTAAACCAAATTTTAGAAATTATACTTATAAAGATGAAATGATATTAGATGGTATTGAAAATTGTATTGCATATGCACATAACTTCAATCCAGAAAAATCAAGTAATCCATTTTCTTACTTCACACAAATTATATATTATGCATTCCTGAGAAGAATCCAAAGAGAAAAGAAACAGACTGATATAAAAAGATCAATGATAAAAAATATGGATATCACATCATTAATCGATTGCTCTAATATGGATAATACACCAGAACTTAGAGAATATTTTGAGGGTGTTTTGGAAGTATATTTTAACGAAAAATAATTTAGGATTATATTATGAAAATTGCATGTGTGACAGATCAACACTTTGGTGCTAGAAATGATTCATTGCATTTCTCTGAGTATTTCGAGAAATTCTATGATAAGGTGTTCTTTCCTTATCTAGAAGCACATGGTATTACCGAGGTCATCGATCTTGGCGATACCTTTGATCACAGAAGATATATTAATTTCAATATTCTTCAACGTACTGAACGTATGTGGTTCAATAAACTAGAAGAAAAAAATATTAAACTCCATTGTATTGTGGGAAATCATACTACTTATTTCAAGAATACCAATGATCTGAATTCAATCGATCTTCTTACTAGGAATAGTGATAATGTAACTTCTTATGCAGAAGCTTCCGATGTTGTATTATCCGATGGTACAGAATTGTTGTTTATACCTTGGATCAATCCGGAAAATAAACAACAATCTATAGAAACAATTGTACAATCTAAATCTTCTGTTGCATTTGGTCATTTGGATATTGCAGGGTTTTATATGAATAATGACTTTAAATCTAAGTCCGGTATGCCTAGTGAATTATTCAGTAAATTTGATTCTGTATACACGGGTCACTTTCACAAGAAATCCGACAATGGAACTATCTATTATCTAGGTACTGCATATCAAATCAATTGGTCTGATTATGGGGAGAATAAAGGATTTCATATATTCGATACTGAAACTCTAGAAATGGAATTCATCCCAAATCCATACACCATCTTGGAAAAAATATATTATGATGATGAAACTACTAATTATGATGATGTTGATATTCAACAATATGATAATAAAATAGTTAAATTGTTTGTATCCAATAAAACAGATTTTTATAAATTTGACAGATTCTTGAATAGACTGTATAATGATATTAATTTGATAGACTTTAAAATTGTCGAAACCTCAATTGATTCGAATGTAAATGTCTCAGATTCTTCTGTTACAGGGGAAGAGGATACTTTAACTATGATCACCAATTATATATCAGGGGTAAATCAAAGTGGTATCGATAACGATATTCTATCGAAAAAAATGACAGAACTTTATAATGAGGCAGTATATGATAACATTTAAATCTATTTCGTGGTCAAATCTATTATCCACTGGACAGATACCAACAACCGTCAATTTAGACGATTTTCATCGAACAATGGTTATTGGTAAGAATGGTCATGGGAAATCTACCATCATTGATGCATTAACATTCGTGTTATTCGGTAAACCATTCAGACCTATTAAGAAAAATTCATTAATCAATTCAGTAAATAAACGAGATCTAATGATTTCAGTATCATTCGAATCTGGTTCTACTCAGTATCGAATAGACCGTGGGATTAAACCTAACGTGTTTAAAATATTTAAAAATGATACATTAATTAATCAGGAAGCTGCAATAAAGGACTACCAAGAATACCTAGAAAGAAATATTCTTAAAATGAATTTTAGAACTTTCACACAGGTAGTGGTTCTTGGATCAACTTCATATATACCATTCATGAAATTATCTTCAACTGCACGTAGGGAAATGGTAGAGGAATTGCTTGATATTAAGGTATTTTCATCGATGAATATGATGGTTAAATCTAAACTTAGAGATATCACTGATGAGTATAGAGAACTGAGTAATGCAAGATCTATTCTAACCGAGAAGATAGAACTCAATGTGACACAATTAAAATATCTTACTGATAAAATAATAGGGGAACGTGGATTAATCGATGGTCGAATTGATGCTGAACATGCATCTTTAAAATCAATTGAAGCCGATATACATAGTGTTGCAAGTCTTGGATATAATTTAAAGGGTGAACTACAGTCCGAAGATTTTGATAAAGTGTATGTCGATATGGAAGATCTTAAGGTTCTTCAAGGTCAAATTACTTCAAAGATAAGATCGAATAATAAAAGAGCAAAGTTCTATTTAAACAACGAACAATGCACCGAATGTGATCAGATGATAGATGTCGTATTTAAAGATAATATATTGATAGAATCTGACCTAAAAAGGGATGAACTTGGAGCAGGTCACACTGCGATATCCGATGCATTAATTATTGCAAAAGATAAGATGAGAAAGTTCACTCAATGGACAAAAGAATATGGTGAAGCACAGGTTAAATTGTCAGGATATGAATCTTTAAAAGAGGTGTGTGAACTTAAAATTTTAGAATATGAAACCGATAAGGAATCGACTGTTCAAAATGGACACGAAATTAGAAAACTAGAGGATTCCATTGTAGAAAAGGGTGGATATCTTAAGAGTATAGAAGATAAAATATCAAGTAATATTGAGGATAAGGAGTATTATTCACTTATTAGAAAATTACTTGCAGATGATGGGGTTAAAGCTTCTATCATAAAAACATATATTCCATTGATCAATAAACATATTAATAACTACTTACAATCAATGGAATTCCATGCTAGGTTCGAATTGGATGAGGAATTTAACGAAACCATATATTCCAGATATGTGGATAACTTTCAATATGCAAATTTTTCTGAGGGGGAAAAACAACGGATAGATCTTGCTCTACTTTTTACATGGAGAAAGATTGCACGTATGAAAAATTCTGCAAATACTAACCTATTAATCATTGATGAAATTTTTGATTCTTCATTGGATGATAATGGTACTGAAGAATTTATGAAGATTCTTTATACACTAGAGAACGAAAATATTTTCGTGATATCCCATAAGAACCATATGTCAGAAAGATTTGATAATGTTCTTAAATTTAAAAAGAAAGGAAACTTTTCAGAGGTATGTGAATGATTAATGTGACAATTGAAATCCCAACAGATTCAGATCCAGTTAAATATGAAGTGGATGACATGACAGGAGAGATTTATCTAGATAGATTCTTGAATGTTGCAATGAGGTATCCATGTAATTATGGGTATATACCATCCACCTTGGCAGAAGATGGGGATCCTATCGATGTTCTTGTGTTATCTCCATATCCACTATTGTCACAATGTATTGCAAAATGTAGACCGGTAGGAATGTTGGAAATGTCTGATGAGGATGGTAGAGATTTTAAGATTCTAGCTGTACCAGATGATGAAATGTATGAAAATATACAATGTATTGACGATGTGGACAAATCTTTACTTAGAAAAATAGAACATTTCTTTACACATTATAAAGATCTTGAAGATGGTAAATGGACTGTTGTGAAAGGTTGGAAAAAATCAACTGCCGCAATATCAGTCATAAAACAATATACACTATAGGAGAAGAAAATGATAAACTCAAAAGATATAATTTCCGATTGGATCAGTAAAAAATATCATACAACACATAATTGGCATACTGGAACAGGTAGATTTATTAAAAAAACACTTGCAAGAAAGAAAAGACATGAAAATGAATGGAAAGATGATCT
>LWDU01035943.1_pt1 | contig 18747 bp, 16 predicted proteins | sample 727161 | NCBI WGS metagenome assembly LWDU01 (sample SAMN04566230, study PRJNA314399) | hydrothermal vent metagenome | isolation source: deep sea hydrothermal plume seawater | place: Mexico: Gulf of California, Guaymas Basin | collected 2004-07-11
TGGGACTCGGAGGGATTACCCCTCAACAGAAGTTGGCCATGATGGCCTAAGGTCTACTTTTGAACCCCGCTAAAAATGGGGGGATTACCCTGATATTCATTCGCGTACCCGCTATTGGAATTAACGGCGGATTTCTCGCTCTGTTCGCCCAATGAGTGTAGTTGCAGAATTGAATTTTTAAAGCACAACTCATGCTGAAATGAAAATTATTTAGCAAGGGCCAGTCGTCGACTAATTACTGCGCAACTTTATGAATTGTGGAAAAAATGGTGTCGATATCATTGATGCCAAAGGCTTAGCGTACAATTTTTTCCGTTTCGTGAACTGACCCCTGCTTGGTGGTGTAGAGCATCCGGGCCCGCATCACCTCGAATGAGTAGCCCCGGCCATCGCGGTTCTTGTCCTTGGCCAGCCGGTTGATCGACTCCGTGAAGGCATTGGTGACTGGGATGTCGTCAATCCAGGCAGCCAGCGCCTGCTCAGCATCTCGCCGGCTGGCACAGTCCCAGATGTGGTAGAACCGCTCCTTGTGCTCGTAGGCTGCCAGGAGCTGGGGGAAGGCCCCCATTCAGGTTTCCATGATGAGACGTTCGCGGTCGGAGACGTCGTGAGCCCGCTTCAGCAAGGTCTTCCGGTCACCCTTGAGGGTTCGGCGTTGGTTGGCCTTCAGCTCCTTCCTGAGCCCCTTGCGGACCTTCTCCAGGGCTTCGTTGGCCATACGCACAACATGGAACTTATCGACCACGATGCGGGCCTGTGGCAGCGCCGCCTGGACGGCACGGCGATATGGCTTCCACATGTCCATGCTGACGATCTCGATCTTGTCGCGCTCGGTCATGCTCATGAGCCGCTTCGTCACTGCCTCCTGCTGACGACCGGGCAGCAGGTCTAACAAGGTACGCTCCTCCAGGTTGGTCAGGATGCAGAGGTAGCGGCGGTTCAGGTACAGCTCGTCGATACCTAGGTAGCGGGGTGTCTCGAAGCGGTGCGCACTTGCGGTACCTCGCAGACTTCGCCAGGTTGCCGATCCAGGCACCGGAACCCCCCAGGGCGATCAGGGCCAAGGTGCCCAGACAGCAGGCCGACGCGAGCAGGCTGCAACCCCGCCTGCGATTAACGACTCGCGACCGGATTGTGACTCGGAATTCAACTCTGATATTGCAATTACACCTTCTACGGCCTTGTTCGATAGGTTAAGCTTGAGGCCGTAGTCAACTACGGAGTCAAGGCAAATGCCGGATGAAATGAACTCATTGACCATCGGGGGGCTGGCTAAGGCGGCGAACGTCTCAGTTGAGACCATCCGCTACTACCAGCGACGTGGGTTAATACCTGAGCCCCAGCGTCCTCTCGGGGGTATTCGACGCTACGGTCCCAGCGATATCGGCAGGTTGAGCTTTGTGAAAACATCGCAGCATTTAGGCTTCAGTCTCGATGAGGTCAGCGACCTGCTCCGACTCGAAGACGGCACCCACTGCCAGGAAGCCAGCACTCTCGCGGAGCGCAAGTTGCACGACGTACGTGGGAAGATCGAAAAGCTACAGCAAATTGAGGTTTTACTGAGCGCCATGGTTGATCGGTGCTGCGCCCAAGAGGGCAATATCTCGTGCCCCTTAATTGCGTCATTACATGAAGGGGTTGGGCGAAAATTTTGTACCTACCCTAGCCAGAGTGGGCCCCCTGCCAAACCTCAGTGACAAAGGGCAACCCCGCAGGCCCTCAGAATGTCCAGTGTGACCAGCAGAGTACGGCGGGGAAGTTTTTGGGCAACAGCCCCAAACAGAGGTGCTATTAGGGCGTAGGCAATCATCTTCAGGGCCAGCGCAATGCCGAGCACCTGGCCCGCACTGCCGCCCGTCAGTCATGGGCCAGCGGCGCCAGCGCCACCGTCGTTAGCCCGGTCCCTGCCAGAGCGATTAGCTGGGCACTAGAAAGGCGTTGGTAGGTGTGAATGATCAGTGGGGGGGGAAAGATGCTCAATGGCCATAGCTCGAATCAGTCTGCGGTGTGGTGTAACGATTCAATAAATCGGGGAACCGGCGATCGATGACCGAATAATCCCGTAACGTAAAGCGAGCGTGGCGTTCACAAAATAACGGGCGGTTCCTTTGGTCTTGACGAATTGCTGCCTACTATAAGCAATGCCCCCCTCAAGAGCGAAAGTACTGTGGGCTAATGCCTTTCACTGGAACCCCATAGCGAAGAACTGCGTATGAGTAGCCTCCATGAAACCGCCTATCCGCGATTGAAGGCGGTGGTCTCGGATCAAGAACTGGCAGAAATTTATACACCCTCTACCCAGGAACGATCCTTTGCCCGAAAGCACGGTCGAACTCCGGCTGCTCGTGGCGCCCTACTCATTCTCCTGAAAACAGTGCAGCGTCTGGGCTACTTTGTCCATCTCAAAGCCGTTCCCCAATCCATTACAACGCACATTCTGGCGTGCGACGACCTTTCACATCTCGCATTGAGCCAGCTCAGGGTCTACGACCGCAATGGCGGCGCCCGTCAGCGGATGCTGGAGACGGTTCGTCAACAGGTGGGCATCAAGGCGTTCACCGTTGAAGGCAAGGCAATTGTACGGGAACTAGCGCGTGAAGCGGCCACCACCAAGCAGGACCTGGCGGACATCATCAATGTGGTGATTGAAGAGCTGGTGCGCCAGCGTTTTGAGTTACCGGGTTTTTCAACGTTGCAACGGACCGCGCGTCAGGCTCGCAGCACGGTCAATACCGGTTACTTTCGGACGCTCAATGTGGGTTTGACAGCGCATCAAAAAAACGAATTTGACCAGTTGCTGCAAGTGCCGGATGATTCCCCTCATACCAGTTGGCATAAGTTGAAACAGGAACCCAAAAAGCCGACCAATACGGAAGTGAAGAAGTATCTTCAGCACCTGGAATGGCTTCAGGGTTGGTGTCAACAATTGCCCGCTGTTGATCACATTCCCGCCGCCAAATATCACCACTTCATACTGGAAGCACGAGCGCTGGGCGCGGCCAACATCAAGGCCATGCAAAGCACCAAACGCTACGCTTTGATGGTTCTGCTGGTCCATGCCCAATTGCGTCGCGCGATGGACGATGCGGTCGACATCTTTGTTCGCAAGATGCGCAACATCAAAACCAAGGCAGAAGCCAACCTGAACCAGTATCACCTGGATCACATGAAACGCATGGACAGGCTGGTGGCTCAACTGCGTGACGTACTGACCGCCGTCCAGGAAGCGCCAACGGACTCCGAGCGAGGTGCCCGAGTGGCGGCTGCCATCCAGAGCGATCCTGATGAATTACTGGCAGAGTGTGAGGAACACATGGCCTATGCTGGCAATAACTTCATCCCGTTCATGCTGCAACCCTACCGCCCGTTACGCCCCCTGTTATTCAATTGCCTTGAACTACTGGATCTGGCGGCAACCAGCCACGATCAATCTTTGATTGAGGCGATTGCGACTCTGAAAAAGCACCGGCACAGCCGTAAGGAATGCCTTGTCCTCAGTAGTCAACCCGTCGACGTGTCCTGGCTACCGGAGCGTTGGCGCCGTTTGGTATTGGGGACCGGGCCAAGCCAGCTGCCCCCCGGGATGGTCTACCGGAAGTATTTCGAGCTGGGCGTACTGACACAGGTGAAGCGTGAACTGATTTCCGGCGATCTCGCGGTCGCGAATAGCGACCAGTACAGTGACTACCGCGATCAGCTGGTGGATTGGAGTGTCTATGATGCCCAGATAGCGGACTACAGTGCGATGATTGATATCGAATCCGACCCAGCCGCTTTTGTGGTACAAGCCCACTCCCGGTTGAGCGAAACGGCCGACCGCATTGACCGTGGCTTCCCGGAGAATGAATACGCCGTCTTCCATGGTGAAGATCTGGTGATCCGGAAGCACCGCCGTAGAGCGCCTCCGGATGGGTTAGCTGAGATTGATAAGCAGTTATCCCAAAATATGCCCGAAAAGAACATTCTCGACATCCTGGTGGAAGCCGAAAAATGGCTGGGCCTCCACAAACGCTTTGGGCCACTTTCCGGATTTGAGGGCAAGCTGGACGACCCCCGTACCCGCTTTGTTTCGACCTTATTTTGCTATGGCTGCAATCTCGGGCCAACTCAGACCGCGCGATCCATCACGACGCTTAATCGCCGGCAGGTGTCCTGGCTCAACCTGCGGCACGTCACCGAAGAGCGCCTGGAGCAGGCGATTGTACAGGTTATCAATGCCTACAACCGCTACCGGCTGCCGCGACACTGGGGAACTGGCCAGCGGGCTGCCGCCGATGGCACAAAATGGAATCTGTACGAACAGAATCTGCTATCGGAATACCACATACGGTACGGTGGCTATGGCGGGGTGGGCTACTACCACGTCTCGGACAAATACATCGCGCTGTTCAGCCACTTCATTCCTTGCGGCGTTTATGAGGCCATTTACATCCTTGATGGACTGATCAAAAACGACTCCGATATCCAGCCTGACACCTTGCATGGCGATACTCAGGCGCAAAGTGCGCCCGTCTTCGGGTTGGCTTACCTGCTGGGTATCAACCTGATGCCCCGCATCCGGAATCTGAAGCAGCTGGTGTTCTACAAGTCTGACAAACGCCAACGGTATGAGCACATCAATGCTTTGTTCAGCGAGACTATCAACTGGAAACTGATTGAAACCCATGTGCCGGACATGCTCCGGGTGGCGCTATCGATTAAGGCTGGAAAAATCGCACCGTCTACGGTACTGCGACGTTTAGGTACCGCAAGCCTCAAGAACAAACTCTACTTTGCTTTCCGGGAACTGGGGAGGGTCGTTCGGACAACCTTTCTTCTGGACTACATTGGCAGCGTGGAGTTGCGGCGAACCATTCATGCGGAGACGAACAAAACGGAAGAGTTCAACCAGTTCGTGAAATGGCTGTTCTTCGGCGGCGAGGGGGTGATCGCCGAGAATATCCGTCACGAGCAACGGAAGGTGATCAAATATAACCACTTGGTGGCCAACCTGGTCATTCTTCACAATGTGGAGTCGATGACGTTAACCCTTAAAGATCTCAAGGATCGCGGCCATCATATTGATCACGATATTCTCAAAGGATTGGCCCCATACCGCACGGACCATATCAACCGATTTGGCGATTATACGCTTGATTTTGATCGGCAGGTTTCACCCATGAGCTACAACGCCAAAATAATTTAAATACAATAGGTTAAGGCAAATTTTGGAGGATTGCGTCAGAATCGTTGCCGACCCTCTGTTCCATGTGATCGCCCAAATCCACGTTGAGCGTGGTTACCAGGCCGGAAACGGAGGTGGAAAGCAGGGCGGCGCGCTTGGCCGTGAGGGTGCCGGTGAGCGGCAGGCGTTCCTCAAGCTGGCGGGATTCCACCGTCACCAGGGAGACCGGCTCCCGGGCGGCCGCCGATTCAAGCGTGAGCAGCGCTAGCAACCCGGTAAGCCCGAGCCATAAACGACGGGCGCCCAAGACGCCGGTCAAACCCGCTGTGTCGCAATCGCGCATCCGTACCGTTACCCCCAATAAATCCGCTGTGGTTACTCTCGCCCCGGGAGTGGACCATCATAAAGGACAATGATTCCCTTTATCAGTAAAGACGCGCCGCCCGGAACCGGTCGCGCCGCCATATTGAGCCTAATGGTTTGCCATGAAAGGCCCGCGAAGGCCTGAACCATGCGCCTGAACAAAGCAGAGAAAGCACGTTAAGTATGGCTTTTAACCTCATGTTTTATATGCTTCCTGGCGCTAATGGTTCCACCTTAAGTTGTCGTTTATGAGAACCTCAGTGATCTTGAGCAAAAGGCTCGCCGCGCGTATCAGACAACGAGCGCGGGGCGTCCCGGAGTTGATCCCGATCCGGCAAGGGGACGGGACTCTGAGAGTATTCCACTCAGACGTTCCAAATCAATAACTACGTGTAATGTATATTATGTTAAATAAACATTGCGGACCCGGCCAAATCTGAATCGATGCGCTGTGGTCCTCCGCTTGCGGACGGGGCTTTGCTGGGTGCCCCTGTCGGAAGGTAGTTCGGCACCCCAGATTGGGATAAGTATTATGCCGAGCTAGTATCACGAGTTACATTCTGATTGGACTTCGACAAGGTAGCCCTTTGGTGACCAAATAAGGGAAATCGCCGGAAACCCGTTCGCATCCTGGGAAAGTTGCTTAAGAGAATCAACATCGATATTGGAAATGCCCCCTCCCACAGGGTGACTGTGCCAAGTTCCTAGCATCTGTATGTAGTTAAAGGACCTTTTGGTTACTTTCTCTATTGACTCTCTAAGGCCCTGAGTACCAAGTATAAATCGGGATCGAGAGCTCCTGCTGTCTGCTGGAGGGTCTATAACTCCTGAAATCGTAATACATCTAGATATGGCATCAACATGGCCCATAACTATTCCGCCCGTTTCGTTTGGCTGACTAGCGCGGGCAGCCTTGTCGATTTTACTTGCGGGTTCACTTAGTAGCCGGATCTCCCACCCTTTAGATGAAAATATTTTTTTTACCGATGACGAAATACTCCAGCTGTCATTATCGAAAGGGTCGTCGGATGTGGAAAATACCTTTATGACCCCCACTTTTGGCAAGCCAAGATTAGACCACTGCTGTATTTGTCTGGCAAAAATTGATGCATGCTCGGATATTATTGAATCAGGCATAACGGTTGTTACCGATGCACAATTTTGAGCTCCGTACAAAATAGAAGGACTAAGGCTTTCATTTCGCACGGCTTCATAGAGAGAGGGCGTATCTGCACATGCCGCATAAAAGCTGGCAAATAAATCATCAATCCTTGGGAGTCTGTTTTGCCCTTCGAGATAAAGCACTCCTGCCCTCCCCTCTGCCAACGTACTGATTCGGCAATATCGGTCTGACCTTTCTTCGAGAACGTCGGAGTTAATTATAGAGCTTGAAACATAATAAGAGGCTGTTGAGTCTACCAATAACGCCCCATCAGGAACTCTGGATCTATAGTCCTCATCTCTACAGTACTCAGCGATATCGGCAAATTCAAAGCTGGTGTTTTGTAATCCAAGAAGTCTAGAGCTTCCGTGCATAAAAAATGACTTTGACGGAAAAATATTGGCTCCAGGTGGTATTAAAAGTGCATGACGAGCGAGATTATGAGCTTCAAACAAGTCGTTATCCACAAAAATATGATTATCTATTCCAGAGCGCATTAGATGTAGCGCAACCTTTGAACCGAGACTTCCTGCCCCTAACCATAGAAAGGCTGGTATTGTTTGATTATGAATACCGCTCGTTTTCTTAAGAACCGCAGGAGAAATAGATTGAGCTGGTATTAAAGGAAGAACTACTGAACCGGATAGCGAGGCATTACTAGGAAGAGGACTGTATTTTATTAAATAGGGAAGGTATTCAAATTCGTGGTTTTCAGTTCCAATCATTTTATACGGGCGTCGCAGAACCAAAATAACGACCAGTCGAATTCCATTTGGCCAATATTCGAGGCCGGTGGTTTTTTTATGGCGCTCAACAATATTCTCAAGCCGAGCGCCTAGGGCATTTTGGTCGATCCCATAAAACCCGGCTAGATCAATAAGCTCTGCGTAGGAAGATACCGAATCGGGGATATATCGATCCTCAATAGGGACATCACCATCCTTTTTTTCTGGGAACGCGATGGTGGTGACGGTGTTCCCTGATAAAAAACCTGAAACAGGATGGTTTTTTTCTTCTTCGCAGCTAATCTGAAAAGCATCACCAAGCCATGTTTCTACTTCATAAGTGTTTTCTGCATAACTAAAATAAGCAGGTATTGAGAGTACGGAAGAGTCTTTTTTTGCGAGTGCTGATATTTCATTAGGATTGAAAAGAACTCTGCCGTAACTAGTATTACGGCGAACGGGCTCCCATCCTTGCTCCGCACTCATGAGCTTTCCGCCTGCTGCATGCTCAAGCCAGTCTGCCAGGTGGTCTATAACTGCAAAAAAACCGTCACTATGCATTAATTCAGACACTGATCCTGCGAAAATACAGGGCCTGACAAAATCGCCAGGTTTATGGGGGTTGATATGTGGCAGGTTTAACGGGAAATCTTTCCGGAGTGCAAGGTTGGGAGCTTTCGAGGGCCATTTAGCGTCAAATTCTAGGCGGCATTGCTCTTCGCTCTTCACCCCGGATGACGTTACGCCTGAGTCTCGGCAACGGCTAGGGAGTGAAACAGCCATCACCACTTCTACGACCGGCATTTTCGAGATTGTATCAATATATGGTTTTGGGACATTTAATACTGAAGGATGCCGCTCAACCAGAGCGGCTAACTGCAATATAGACTCCGGAATATCCTGCTTAACCATGTTCAATCGGTCGCTTAGCCGCGATAGACATGGACGAAAAAGACCTGCCAGAATCTTTCTTCGCCGGCGGCTGCGGCCCCTCAGGTGTTATTTCAAAGGTTAATGGAGCAGGAGAATCTTCACCCGGATGCTCACCTGTACAGAAAAATTCACCTTTCACACGATTGACTATCTTGACGTACTCGTCCTTTGCTCCAATACAAGGCGGGTCGGCATCATCTTCCTTGATCGGCTTGGAGCTAGAAATTATTTGAGCGCCGCTTCTAGCTTGCGAGAGTGCATTCAGAGCTTCTTCACTTACAGTTTTGGAATCCCCTCCCTTTGACCAGCTATCCTCGGATAGGGATCCCCATGAGCAATGATGCGGCGCCTGAAGAAGGTCGTACTCAAGAACAACAGGAGAACCCTTGTAAAGTTGCCAGAGTTTGCGCCATATGCCAACCTTGGCGTCCCCACCAGTCAAGAATCGACAACCATCAGTTGCGGAGTCGTCAGCTGCGATTTGGATATTGATAACGACACTGGAGTCATTCTTTGAAAAAACGGCTTCGTCGTCTTTGTCAGCTTCAGCAAGTGGAGCCAGTAGAGATGCTTCAAAACACCAGGTCCTACGTCCGTTTATTTGGTTGAATTTCTCGCCTCGCTTGACAAGGATGTGTTGCAAGTCGTCAGTTTTACCGTTTTCATCCTCCCCCATAATAAGCAGCCTATCCCCGGCCCCTACACCTCCCAAAGGGGTTTCTTTATTAATTTTGGCTCGCCGGCGAGCCTCAGCTGCCCACGCAGAAGCATCGTCGCACAAAGAATACCCTTCTGATTCAGCTTTTGAGGTTGCTCGACGAAACACAAGTGGAGATGACCACATCTCACGAATGATTATACGTTTCTCTGATTGAGCTTTGTTATCGTCAGGGTAATCCTCTAGCTTTCCCAAGTAGAAATGCTTCATAAGCCCCTTGCAGTGATCTTCATCGGGGTGACTAAGTAGAAAAGCATCAACGTATGGACGGCCATCAAGATCGGCTTTTAGTTTATCTCTAAGTGGCGTCACAACATCGGGATACGCATCATCGTTACTATCATCAGCGGACTTTCGGATGTTGATGTCGATGATGATTGAGCTCCCATCTGCGAGCTGGACGAGCGACATGTCTCCGCAGCCGACGGGGAAGAAAGTGATGGACGAAGTCATTTGTAGCCTCCTTCAGTACGTATACTATTTATACGTGTATATTTTTTACTAGTCAAGTCACTATACGGTCGATATGATTCGGGCATGAAACCACTAGCCAATCCTAAGAAGTCCCCTGCTTCCAAGTCGGTTCGATCTGGGCGCAATTGGGGTATGAATCGCCGTCAAGCGTTCATTGACTTTCGTCTAAGCTGGGAAGGTAGGCTGAATCGGTCTGACATAGTCAATTTCTTCCATATATCAACACCTCAGGCCTCGCTAGATATATCGAGCTACACCGAACTGGCTCCTGGGAACCTTTACTACGACCGCAGCGCTCGTGGTTACCAGCCAGCAGATGACTTTAAGTCTGCATACCCTAGCTCGTCTGCAGCAATGTACCTCAATCAACTGTTAGCTATCGAAACGGGGGTCTTAGACAAGGACGAGACCTTTGTGGGTTGGAGCCCACCTGTTGGTTGTGTTCCAACACCTGAAAGGTCTGTGCCTGATTCCATTGCGCGCGCTGTAGTGCAGGCTATACGTGAGAGAATAGGCCTTAGAATTTCATACTTGTCGATGAAGAGAGAGGATGATGAAGATCGGATAGTCTCTCCGATAGGCTTGGGACACGATGGGTTTCGTTGGCATGTGAGAGCCTACTGCCATAAAAGAGAAGCTTTTCGCGATTTTGTACTAGGTCGCATCAATACTTGTTCTATCGCTCCAGGTGTGGCTCATCCAGACATCTGTGATTCTGCATGGGAGACTCAAGTTGAGCTCATCATTGAGGCAAATCCCCAGTTATCCAGTGCACACAGATTGGTTATTGAGCGAGATTATCAAATGAAGAATGGCAAAGCGCGGATAGAATGCCGCCAAGCTCTCCTTTTTTATACCCTAAAGCGATTGGGACTTGATGTGGATAATGCAGAGCCTTCAATTGATCAGCATATCGTTTTGCGGAATCGCTCGGAAGTGGCCGACCTTCTTAACAGCTAAGGAAACATAAGTGGACTGGCTTGCTACGTCGAAGCAACTGTTAGACCCCTACAGTATAAAAGCGAGGCTTATACCCGGGCTTCTTCTAGTGCTGCCTGCCCTCTTTTACTTCGCAGTTACTTACGGCCCTCAAGATCCTACCCTGACAATAGCGCTGTCGTTACTTGGAAGTTGTGGCGTTCCTTATTTGCTCTCGGGGATCGTTCGCTCTCACGGCTTGAGAGCGCAGGAACGATTGGTTAAGAATTGGGGAGGAATGCCAACCACATTACTTCTTCGCCACTCAAATAGTCGTCTGCCTTCAAAGCTTAAGCACCAATACCATGAGATTATCGCAGACCTTTATGGCATTCCGATGCCTTCGGAAAAGATAGAGCGGTCATCACCAGAATTTTCAGATGACTGCTACTTAACAGCTACCAAATATCTTCTGGCCGCTACTAGACAGCGAGATGACTTCCCGCTGATTCACAAAGAGCTTGCATCATATGGTTTCGCACGGAATTGTTATGGTATTCGCTGGCTGGGCCTTATAACTTCTACGGTCGTGCTTTTTAAAATCGCTATCGATGTGGGTTTATTGTCATCGGGAACTGTTGATGGCTTCTCTCATTCAGTTTCACAGATTAGTCTATCTACAGCGATTATCGCCCTAGCATCTTTCTTTATGGTTTACGTTTGGTTGATTCATTTTGACTCAAACACCGTTGAGGTGGCGGGTTATTGCTACGGGGAACGGTTACTGGAAGCGCTACCCCAAATAAAGAAATGCTAGCAATCGCTGCCGGCATTACTGTTTTTAATGGGAATCCACTTGGCTATTTCCCGTGGCGGGCAATGCGCTTTCAGAAACTCGATCTGGTCCGCCACCACTTGCTCGAACGCCTCGCCCACATAGATCTCGAAATGCCCCGCCTGATACCGCCTGATCTCATGGCGCGGTGCGCGGCTCGCGTGGCGGAGCGTCTGTTTGGCCGGCGCCACGGTATCGTTGTCACACACGCAGAAGAACACCGGTGCCCGTATGCCGGCGGCTTTGCGGCCCGGATAATAGCGGATAATGTCCAGGGCGAAGCGCGCGGCGGCTTCATTGCGCATCCGGGCGCCCTCGGGAACCAGGTTCATGTACCCGTCCCAGACGTCCGGCGCCGTCATCAGCGCGGTGTCGCCGGGGCGCCCGGCCACGGGACCATCACCGGGGCGGCGCCCACCAAGGCGCCAAGGCGATCGCGCAGTGCCTTTGCCGTGAGTTTCGCGGAAACCAGCGGTTCCGTGGCCAGTGTCGAGGCCAGACCATCGGTGAACGGACATTGGGAGATCACCGCCGCGATGCGCGGATCGTCGGCGGCGGTGGCCAGCACATGGCCACCGGAAAAGGACGTGCCCCACAGGATCACCCGATCCGGGTCCACCTGCGCGAGGCCACGGGCGTGCTCGATGGCGGCCTTCCAGTCCTGAAGCTGCTTTTTGATGTCCAGCAATTGGCGGGGTTCGCCGTCGCTGTCGCCGAAATGACGATAGTCGAACAGCAGGCAGGCGTAGCCCTCGGCCACGAACCGCTCGGCGAAGGCCGGCAGTCGCATGTTGCGGGTGCCGCCCAGGCCGTGGGCCATCACCATGATCGGTGCGCGGCCGGCGGTGTCGGGCAGGTAGAGGTCGCCTCGACAGGTTACGCCCTTGGATTGGAATTGGATCGCTGTTACGGACGCCATCGCCCTGCCCCCCTTAAAGTCTCAACGCCTAAAGTTCGGCCACCGCCGCCATGGCACGGGTCAGCTGGCTCAGGTCGTCCGGCTCCATGCCGTACGGCGGCATGATATAGACCAGCTTGCCGAACGGTCGGATCCACACGCCCTGCTCCACCAGCAGCTTCTGGGTGGCGGCCACGTCGCAGGGTTCTTCCAGCTCCAACACGCCGATGGCGCCCAGGGCGCGCACGTCGGCGACACCGGGGGCGCCGCGCAGCGGTTCCAGCTCCCGGCGCAGCTGGGACTGGATCCCCGCCACGCGGCCGCGCCAGTCGTTCTCCAGCAGCTCATCGATGCTGGCGTTGGCCACCGCGCAGGCCAGCGGATTACCCATGAAGGTGGGCCCGTGCATCAGCACGCCGGCCTCGCCGTCGCAGATGCCGGCGGCCACGCGGTCGTTGCACAGGGTCGCCGCCAGGGTCATGTAGCCGCCGGTGAGCGCCTTGCCCAGGCAGAGAATGTCCGGGCACACACCGGCGTGGTCCATGGCGAACAGTTCGCCGGAGCGGCCGAAACCGGTGGCGATTTCATCGAAAATCAGCAGTACGCCGTGCTCGTCGCACAGACGGCGGGCGCCGCGCAGGTATTCCGGGTGGTAGAAGCGCATGCCGCCGGCGCCCTGCACGATCGGTTCCAGAATCACCGCCGCCACTTCGTGGCCGTGCTGTTCCAGCAGGCCGCGCAGGGAATCCAGGTCCCGCTCGTCCCAGTCGTCGTGGTAACCCACCGCCGGCGCGTCCGCGAACAGGTGCTTGGGCAGCACCTTGCTGAACAGATGGTGCATGCCGTTGACCGGGTCGCAGGTGGCCATGGCGCCGAAAGTATCGCCGTGGTAGCCGTTGCGCAGCGCGATCAGCCGGTGCTTTTCCGGCTGCCCCTGGCTGAGCCAGTACTGCAGCGCCATCTTGATCGCCACCTCCACGGACACCGAGCCGCTGTCGGCCAGGAACACCTTGTTGAGCGGTTCCGGCGTCATCCGCACCAGCCGTTTGCCCAGCTCCACCGCGGGCTCGTGGGTGATGCCGCCGAACATCACATGGGCCATCTTGTCGATCTGATCCTTGGCGGCCTGGTTGAGGCGCGGGTGGTTGTAGCCGTGGATCGCCGCCCACCAGGACGACATGCCGTCGATCAGCGTGCGGCCGTCTTCCAGCTCCAGGCGTACCCCGTCGGCACGCGCCACCGGATAGGTGGGCAGCGGCTTGGAGGTGGAGGTATAGGGGTGCCAGAGGTGGTCACGGTCGAAATCGAGATCAATGGGCATAGCGCGCTCGGGCCAGTTAGGTGGGCGAACCATGCCAATTCCCGGGCAGGTTCTCAAGTGTCGGGCCAGATCGGCATTTTAAGGCTAAAGATTTTGCCGCACACGCCGACAACCCCCAAACCTTGTCACAGCCATTCCTGGTATCCCCTCATGCTTAGTCAATTCAAGATCGGCGCCCGTCTCGGCGGCGCCTTCGCTATCATTTTGCTTCTTCTGCTGGCCGCCTCGGGCACCGGCCTGTTTTCGGTAACGCGGATCGCGGACATCACCCGCGAGGCGTTGCAGACCGACGGCGCCGTGGCGTCGAACGCGGGCGTGGTGCGCCGCCTGGCGCTGGAGCTGCGTCGCTATGAGAAAGATGTCTTTATCAACATGGCGGATTTCAGCGCCTTGAACGGCTATTTCAGCCAATGGAGCGACACCGTCACGCAGCTGAAAAGCGTGCTCGATGAAGGTGAGGCACTGGCGGTGGCGCCGGCGCTACAGCAGCGCTACCGGGACGCCCGGGAGGGTCTGAGCGCCTACGAGGCGGACTTCACCCGCATCTACGGCGCGATCATGAACGGCGACTACCAGGATACGGCCGCCGCCAACGCGGCCTTTTCCGAGAACAAGCAAGGCATCTACCAGCTTGAGGAAGCGGCCCAGAGTATTCATGACATCGCCATGGAGAATCTCGGTGGTCTGGGCGCGACGCTGCAGGCGCAGGTCACCCAGGCGTTGCTCGGCCTGGTGGTGTTCGCCGCCGTGGCGCTGCTGGTGTCGGCGGTCCTGGCGGTGGTGATCACCCGCAGCATCACCCTCCCCCTCGCCGATGCCCTGGGCGTGGCCCGCCGCATCGCCCAGGGGGATCTGCGCGAGCGCATCGTCGCCAGCGGGCGCGATGAGCCGGCGCAATTGCTGGCCGCCATGGCGGAAATGAGCGATTCCCTGGTCAAGCTGGTGTCCGCGTTACGTGGCGCCAGCGAGACCGTGTATATCGGTGCCAATGAGATCGCTCTGGGCGCCCAGGACCTCTCCTCCCGTACCGAGGAGCAGGCCGCCGCTCTGCAAGAGACCGCCGCCAGTATGGAAGAGATCAGCGCCACCTCGGAGCACAATGAGAAAAACACCCGCGAGGCCGACCGGCTCGCGGACGCCGCCTCGCGCAGCGCCCAGCACGGCGGTGAGGAGATGCGCGCCAACATCAACCTGATGGAGCAGGTGGTGGCCAGCTCAAAGAAGATGAACGGCATCATCGCCACCATCGACGATATTGCGTTCCAGACCAATATTCTCGCCCTGAACGCCTCCGTGGAAGCGGCCCGGGCCGGGGAAAAAGGCCGTGGCTTCGCGGTGGTGGCCAGTGAAGTGCGGCTGCTGGCAAGCCGCGCTGGCGATTCCGCCGGCGAGATCCGTGCCCTGCTGGAAAGCACCGGCGCGCAGATCGCCACCTGCGCGGACCAGACCCAGCGCAGTGGTGAAACGCTCAACGGCACCGTCGAATCGATTAAAAAGCTGGCGGAGCTGATGCGGGATGTGGCCTCCGCCACCACCGAGCAGATCGGCGGCATTCAGCAGATCAGCACCGCGGTGACGCAGATGGACGCGGTCACCCAACAGAACGCGGCGCTGGTGCAGCAATCCAGCAGCGCCGCCGGCTCGCTGGAAGATCAGGCCAGCCATCTGAAGTCGCTGGTGACCTCATTCCGCATTCCCGAGTAGTAGTGAACAGGCCCTAGAACGAGAACGGCGCGGCCAGCCGCGCCAGCACGCCGTAGGCGTCGCCGGGGTTCTTGGTGCCGGAGATATCCAGATCGAACACGTGGAACAGCGGGAACACCAGCCCCAGGGTGGCCACCGAATCCAGGTTGGCGACCAGGTCGTGGCGATAACCCAGGCGTAGCCGGGTGCGGTCGGCGGCGCCCCACTGCAGGCGGGCGCCGGCGTAGCGGGCGTCCAGTTCGCGCTCCAGGGCCTGGAAGCGGTCCAGGTTGAGGTTCAGCCGGGTGGGCAGGCCCGCGTATTGAAAGCCGGTAGTCAGCTCGGCGTGGGCTTTCAGGGTGTAGGGGCTGGCCACCCTGCCCGGTCGCCGGTCCGGGAACAGGTTTTCCACCCGCAGCGCCAGATCCAGCTCGCCGAAGGAGCGGCTCAGCCGGGTATCCACATTAAAGCCCTGCTGCTCGCTCACCGTGACCGGGCTGTCGAAGGCGGAACCGAACGTCTGCTGATGGCTGAGTTCGTAGCTGTAGAGGTCGATGCGGTGTGCCTTGAACGCGGTCTCCAGTCGGTACGGGCTGGCCGCCGCGCCGAACAGGCGCTCCACGGTGAGGCCGGCTTCGTTGGTCACGGTACCGCTGCCGACCATGCCCTCGGTTTCCGGGAACAGGGCGCTGAAACGGCTGTGGCTGCGCGCCACCAGCGCTGAAGACACACATTGGGTGGGCAGCTGGATGCGTGCGCCGGAGCCGGCCTCCAGAAACATCTCGTCCTGCTCCACCTGCTGCCGGATCACGCCATCGTCGTCCAGTCTGGGACCGGCATCGACGCTGGTGAGCCCCTGGAACAGGCCCGCGGCCGCGGCCGGCTGGACCAGCACGACCAGCAACAAGGTGGCAATCAGGCATTTCACGGCGTTGGAAGTGGTCATCGCGGGCTTTATGGGCGGGTGAATGGCGGTGCGGCACACTGGCCGTACTATGCAGCATGCTGCGGATGGCGAAAAGGGGGCGCCGCCGGTTTCCATTGCCGGGACCGTTGAACTGCGTTTTCATGGAAGCAGCAGCCAAGCAGCCAAGCAGCTAAGAGGCGCGCATGATCCTTGTAGCCGGCAGCGATCGACACTCTTCACCCGGGAAGCGGCCCTTTGGGCGCGGCCTGGGCGGATACCTTATCGCCCTCGCCGCCCTGCTGCTGCTCGCCGCCACCGCCCGGGCGCAAACCGCGTCCCAGCCGTCCGCCGCCGAGGGGCCGGAAGTGCGGGTCATGGATCTCCGGGGCGCCATCGGCCCGGCGGTCAGCGACGGTTTCGTGCGTGCCCTGGAGGACGCCAACCGAGATGGCGCGGCGCTGTTCGTGCTGCGCCTGGACACACCGGGCGGTCTGGATAAATCCATGCGCACCATGATCCAGGCGATTCTCGATTCCCGGGTCCCGGTGGCCACCTATGTGTCACCCTCCGGCAGCCGCGCGGCCAGCGCCGGCACCTACCTGCTCTACGCCTCCCATGTGGCCGCGATGGCTCCGGCCACCAACCTGGGCGCCGCCACACCGGTGCAGCTGGGCGGTGGTGGCGCGCCCTCCCCGGCCGGCGACGACGCCAAGCCCCAGGCCGATGACAATATTGAGGACAATGCCTCCGCGCTGCGCCGCAAGCAGGTCAACGACGCCGTGGCCTATATTCGCGGCCTGGCGGAACTGCGCGGGCGCAACGCGGACTGGGCCGAGCGCGCGGTCCGCGAGGCGGTCAGCCTGACCGCCGCCGAGGCCGAGGCCCAGCAGGTGATCGACCTGGTGGCGCCGGATTTGGACACCCTGCTTACCCGGCTGGACGGCTTTACCGTCCGCGATGGCGACGCCGAGCGCGCCCTGGCGCTCAAGGATTACCGGCTGGTGGAATTGGAGCGCGACTGGCGCACCCACTTTTTGGCGGTGATCACCGACCCCAGCATCGCCTACATTCTGATGCTGGTGGGCATCTACGGGCTGATTCTGGAATTCTCCAACCCGGGTTTCGGCATCCCCGGCGTGCTCGGCGCCATCTGCCTGCTGCTGGCGCTATACGCGCTGCAGATGCTGCCGGTGAGCTATGTGGGCCTGGGATTGATCCTGCTCGGCATCGGCTTGATGGTGGCGGAGGGGCTATCGCCCAGCTTCGGCGTCCTGGGCGTGGGCGGCGCCGTGGCCCTGGTGATCGGCTCGATCATGCTGATGGATACCGACTTGCCCGCCTTCCAGATCGCGGTGCCGGTGATCGCGGCGGTGGGCGTGGGCAGCCTGGCGCTCACCGGCCTGACGGTGCGGCTGGCCTTCAAGGCCCACGGCCACCCGGTGGTGACCGGCGGCGACACGCTGATCGGACAGGACGCCGTGGCGGCGACGGATTTCGGGCCGGGCGGTACCGGCCAGGTGCACGCCGCCGGTGAGCTGTGGCGCGCCACCACCGACGAGGCGGTCGACGAGGCCGTCCAAGAAGGCGAAACGGTGGTTATCCGCCGCCGGGACGGCCTCACTCTTCATGTGTCCCGCAAAGGAGACAACTCATGATTTTCCAATATTTCTGGATTGCGCTGGCGATTCTGGTCGTCGGCTTCGTGGTCAGCATGTTCCGCATTCTCCGCGAGTACGAGCGCGGCGTGATCTTCATGCTGGGCCGCTATCACAAGGTAAAGGGGCCGGGGCTGATTCTGGTGATCCCGGTGATTCAACAGATGGTGAAGGTGGACCTGCGGGTGCGGGTGCTGGACGTGCCCAGCCAGGACGTGATCTCCCGCGACAATGTGTCGGTGAAGGTCAACGCGGTGCTCTACTTCCGCGTGGTCGACCCGGAACGGGCGGTGATCAACGTGGAGGATTTCTACGACGCCACCAGCCAGCTCTCGCAAACCACCCTGCGTTCGGTGCTGGGCAAGCACGAGCTGGACGAAATGCTGGCCTCCCGGGACGAACTGAACCGGGACATTCAGGAAATCCTGGATGAACAGACCGACCCCTGGGGCATCAAGGTGACCAACGTGGAAATCAAGCACGTGGACCTGGACGAGGACATGGTGCGGGTGATCGCCCGCCAGGCGGAAGCGGAACGGGTACGGCGCGCCAAGGTGATCCACGCCAACGGCGAAAAAGAAGCGTCCGAGGTGCTGCTGGACGCGGCGCGCACCCTGTCAGCGCAGCCCCAGGCCCTGCAGCTGCGCTATTTGCAGACCCTCACCGAGGTGGCCAATGACCGCACCACCACGGTGGTCTTCCCGCTGCCGATGGACATGATCGACAGCTTTTTGAAGAAAGACTGACGGACCTGGTTACTTAGCTCTTATTTGCTCAGCTCTTATTTACTTAGATAACGCATCGCCCGCTCGATGCCGTCCAGGGTGAGCGGGTACATGTGGTGGTCGTTGAGCTGCTTGATCCACTGCGTGGAGGTGGTCATCTGCCAGGCCTTTTCCGGCTCCGGGTTGATCCACACCACCTTCTCGTAGGTTTCCTTGATGCGCTGGAACCAGACCGCGCCGGGCTCGTCGTTCCAGTGCTCCACGGA
>LWDU01000605.1_pt1 | contig 18744 bp, 12 predicted proteins | sample 727161 | NCBI WGS metagenome assembly LWDU01 (sample SAMN04566230, study PRJNA314399) | hydrothermal vent metagenome | isolation source: deep sea hydrothermal plume seawater | place: Mexico: Gulf of California, Guaymas Basin | collected 2004-07-11
GACCCGGGCCCGGATGGCATCGGCCACACTCACTGGGGCAAGCCTGGCTGGCGCGCAGCTCGACTGGGCCAACCTGTCGCGGGCCACGCTCATCGGCGCAGACCTGACCGGAGCTGACCTGGCCTACGCGGACATGTCCAAGGCTGACCTGACCGGAGCGGACCTCACCGGGGCCGACCTGGCTGGCGCGAACCTGACATATGCACGCCTTACCGGTGTGCGCTGGGAGGGTGTTACGGCTGACACGGACACGAACTGGCCGACCGGGTTCCGCTTCACCCCGCCATGGTCGTCAATCACCGTTGTCGCCGCTCCCATACCACCGGCGCCGTGCGTGCCGGCGGCGGCAGTGGTCTGCCCGGCAGTCAACCTCAAGGGGGCGTCACTTGCGGGGATCGACCTGTCCGATTCGGCTTTCGTCGGTGCCGTGTTCTCACTGGCTGACCTGCGATCGGCCACTTTGGACCGGACGGACTTCACCGACGCCAACCTGTGGGTCGGCGAGGGCAGCGAACTTCACAGGAGCGTCGCTGTACGGAGCCAACCTCCGCAAAGCTGACTTCGCCGGCTCAGTACTCGTGCGCGCCGACCTGGGCTACACCGACCTGTACCGGACCAACCTCAACGGCGCAGACCTGTCCGGTGCTTCGCTCAACTATGCCAGCGGACGGTGGACCAACCTCCTGGGGGCCGACCTGTCGTCGGCAAACCTCGCCGGCGCCAGCCTTTCGTGGGCGACCCTCAACGCGGCTGACCTGACCAACGCCAACCTCACAGACGCCGACCTCAAGCGGGCCAACCTGTCCGGAGCGGACCTGACCGGCGCGACCCTGACCGGCGCCACCGACCGGATTCGACCCAATTGCAGCCGGAGTCATCACGTGGACGCCGACACCACCCCGATGAGGTATTACAAAACCGGGGCCTGGACTATTAGGGCACTGCTGGCAGCGTTCGCTGCTGTCTTCTGCCTGGCGTCGCCGGCGGGTGCCTGGTCGTTTTCGGAAGGGGCGGTGGCAATCCACTCCAATTCCAGCAAAGGCGGTGTTGTGTCAGCCGTCCAGGTGGACTCCGCCGGCAACATCTACGGGTGCGGCCACTTCAAGGGGTCAGGAGACGTCGACCCGAACCCTGAGGTGACGGTCACCGCTTCGGTGTCGGGGGCGAACTCGTCGGTGATCTCGAAGTACAACCCGTCAGGCAACTTGTTGTGGTACCTGGTACTCAACGCTGACCAGGACGACATGCTCCTCGACTGTGCCTTGAGTAGTGGTGGTGACTACCTGGTTGTTGCCGGCAAGTTCAAGGGGACCATGTCCTTCCCCGGTGCGCCGGCCATCACATCTGGGGGCGGCTACGACGCCTACGTAGCTCTGATCAGCACGTCGACGTCGACTACATCAACGACGGCCCCTGCTGGCGTCGTATGGGGCAAGACTCTCGGTGGTGCAGGCACCGCCCTGGCAACAGGTGTTGATTTCGACAGCGCAGGGCAGATCTACGTGGGTGGTCACTTCAAGGACGAGGTGGACATCAACTGGGGTACCGGCAGCGCAGACAACCAGATGTCGGCAGGTTGGGAGGATGTCTTCCTAACCAAGTTCGCTGTAGACGGTTCCCTGCAGTGGTCCAAGACGTGGGGTGGCTCCAGCAACGACATCATCAACTCCCTGGCGATCGACCGGTCCAGTAACGACATCTACGTCGGCGGGTACCTGGCCAACATTTCGGTCGACTACGACCCCGGGCCGGGCACGGTGATGATCGGTGGTACACAAGGCAACCAGGACTCTTGGATCTCGAAGTTCAACGGTGCAGGGGACCTCCAGTGGGCGAAGAGCTTCGGTGCCAACGGTCACGACAGGATCGAGGGCATGGACGCTGCGTCGGGCTTCGTGTACGCCGCCGGCTACCAGTACGGAACGGGCGGCGACTGGGACACGGGGTCTGGCACCATTCAGCTTGGCAGCGGCAACTCCGACGACCCGTTCACCATCAAGCTCAACTCGTCTGGACTCACCCAGTGGGCGCTTTCCGTAGGTGGGCCGTCATCCACTGAAGCCGGGTACAACGTGACCGTTGACGCCGCTGGCAACGTGTACACGACCGGCTGGTACAACGGAACGTCGGACCTGGACTCCGGTTCGGGGACCGCCAACTTCACCTCGTACAAGTCGAACAGGTCCGACGTGTTCCTCCTCAAGCACAACTCGGCCGGCGTCCACCAGTGGGCGAAGGTCTTCCCCTCCTGGGAGCACGGGCAGGGCCTCGACGTGACCACCGACGCCGCGGGCAGCGTGTACATGGCGGGTTACGCAAAGGGTTGGATGGACTTCGACCCGTCTTCCGCTGCTGCCTATGATCCTCCTGCGGGTGGTGTAGCCACCATTTGGTTGAACAGCGCGGACGGCTGGGTTGCCAAGTACACGTCAGCTGGGGCGCTGGCCACCGGCAACGCACCGTTGGTGGCAAACCCGCCAGCAGGCTTCCAGGTCGTACACGGCCCTGTCGACGGCGCCGAGCTGCAGGGCTTCGAAGCCGAGGTGGTTCTCACCGCGCCGCTGTGCTCCGGCGGTCAGTGGCAGTTCGACCATCCCAGCAACGGAATCGCGATCCGCCATTACGTAGTCCAGGACTCGGCGCTTGCCGCGTCCGGTCTCGGGATCGGGGCCTACATCAACCTCTACCGCTCCGACAGTGGGTCCACGAGGCCGGACCACAACCTGATGTGGGTCGGCAGCCAGATCGACCATGACGGCAACACGTCGTCGAGGGCGGGGGTGTTCAAGAACCTCGGCTGGACCACCAGCGCCTTCAACTTCGACATCTACAACGTCAACGAACCCATCACCTTCAAGCTCGACGCCGACGGCAGCTTCAGCTGGATCAAGGACGGGGAGACCACCTGGTCGGCGAGCACCGTCGACTACGACGGAGCTGGCGGCTCAGCCACCGGCGTGGTCCCGTCGGGTTGGAGCGTGTACCTGGCCTACGCTGCCAAGAACTCTGTCACCAAGACGCTGACCGGTGAACATCTGGCCGCCTCGGGCCAGAGCTGCGGGTCGCCGGGCTTCACCGTGTCCGAATCGTCACGGACCGTGTCTGAGGCCGGGTCGACGCAGACGTTCACCGTGGTGCTGACCGGTACTCCGTCATCGAACGTGGTCATCGACGTGTCCAGCTCAGACACGGGCGAGGCCACCGTCGCACCAACAACGCTGACGTTCACCAGCGCCAACTGGAACACCGCCCAAGAGGTCGTCGTCACCGGAATCAACGACGACGTCGACGACGGCAGCCAGGCCTCCACGACCACGTTGTCGGTCAACGACGGCTCGTCCGACGACGACTTCGACTCGCTGGCCGACCAGACGGTGTCGGTCACCACGACAGACAACGACACCGTAGGGTTCACCCTTTCAAAAACCACAGCGTCGGTCTCTGAGACAGGGACAACAGACACGTTCACCGTGGTGCTGAATGCCGAACCGATTGCCCCCATCACGCTAACCCTCATTAGTGGAGACGCCGGCGAGGTCACCGTCTCACCAGAATTGTTGACGTTCACAACCGGCAACTGGAACATCGCCCAAGAGGTCATCGTGACCGGGGTCGACGACACGGCCTCTGACGGCAACCAGACCACCAACGTCTCCGTGTTCGTCATCGCCGCGACAAGCGCCAACCCGGCATGGCCAATTCTGGACATGCAGACCGTCGTTGTGACCACAGCGGACGACGACTCAGCCGGCGTCACAGTGGTTGCCACAGGTGGTTCCACCGTCGTCTCAGAGACCGGCTCAACGGACACATTCACCGTGGTACTCAACACCCGGCCGGGATCAGACGTCGTCATCCACGTGTCATCCGGCGACACCGGCGAAGCCCAGGTCAACGGAACATCAGTGAAGGAGTTGACGTTCACCAACGCCAACTGGGACACGCCCCAGGACGTCATCGTGACCGGAATCGACGACGACATCATCGACGGCGACCAGACCACGACGCTCACAGTGTCCGTAGTCGACGGGTCCTCCGACGACGCCTACGACAGCGTGGCCGACCTGACCCTGGATGCCACGACCACCGACGACGACACCCCAACACCGCCGACCACCACGACCACACCACCACCTACGACGACCACGGAAGCACCGCCGTTGGGCGAGGTCAGCCTGGAGGTCGTCCCGGCGTGCTCGGCGGTGACCGTCAACTGGGTACCGGGCACCACGGAGGGGTTGCAGTCGTTCACCCTGGCATCAAAGGCACCAGGCGCCGGCTGGATCACCCACAGCACACACCTCCCGGGCGCCCGGTCGTTCACCATCACAGGTCTTGTTAGTGGGACCCACAACTTCCAGATCCTCGCCACCTACACCGGCGGGGGTGCGAAGATATCCGATGTTGTACGTGGTGATGTCTTCGACTGCCCCACACCGCCACCGCCTACGACGACGACCACCACCACACCACCTACGACAACAACACCGCCACCACCGCCTACGACGACGACCACCACGACGACACCGCCACCACCGCCACCACCGCCTACGACGACCACGACGACGACCGAGGTACCGGGGACGACGACGACCACACCGCCGGCCACGACCGAGGTACCGGGGACGACGACGACCACACCGCCGGCTACGACCGAGGTGCCGGGGACGACCACGACTACCCCTGACCTCCCTGACGGTGAGGACACGGACGATGATGGGCTTCTGGACAGCGTCGAGGAGGAGCTGGGAACTGATCCGCTGGACCCGGACACTGACGGTGACGGCCTTCCGGACGGCGTCGAGGTGTTCGAGACCGGCACCGATCCGTTGAACCCGGACACTAACGGTGACGGGATTCTGGACGGCCGGGAAGCACCATCGTCGACCACAACACCTGTCAGTCCTACCTCGATACCTTCCGGGGAGATTGAGGCTGCCCTATCCACCGGAGACAATGATCAGGATGGCCTCACGTTCGAGACCGAACTCGCCTTGGGCACAGACCCTGACAACGCAGACACCGATGGTGACGGCATCAACGACGGGCAAGAGGTTGCCGACGGTACGGACCCCTTGGACGCCTCAGATCCCGGGAAAAGCTTCCTGACTGACCCGGGCTGGCTCGCTGCTGCTGCCGGCGTAGCGGCCGCTGTAGGGCTAGGACTGTCGGGCCTGGGTTCCAAACTCCTCGGAGGGCTACTGCGATTCCTCGGAGGGACCGGCTTCGGCCTGTTCCTGATCGGCCTGTTCCGTCGCGACAAGCGCCCAGGCCCACCCATCGACTTCACCATTTCCACCGACGGACCGCTCACCCATCTGTCGTGGTCGTCACCGACTACAGGCGGACCAGCTGAAAAGTACGTACTGGAAGCCCGTACGGACGGCAAATGGGGAGAACTGCTCGACTTCGGCGCAGAACACACCAGGGCGGCTGTCCCCACATCGGAGATCGAAGGCACTGAGGCTTGGCGCCTCAGGGCGGCCAACGACCACGGCATGGGGAAGCCCTCAGACGAAGTAGGAGTAGTGGAAGCAGAGGTCGACCCGGTCCTGGCTGAAGGCGAAGTAGTTGAGGAATCCGATAGTGGGACAGATGGAGCCTGAGTCCCGGGTGCCGTCCGAAGAGGTAACTGCCTCCCGCTCCGGAGACGGATCGGACGGGGCATGAGCATGTCGGGAAACGCCGCGGCCCGGTACACCAGGCGCGCAGTAACCGCACTGATGCTGGTCCTGGTCACGCTGCTGGTGGCCACCGCCCCTGCCCAGGCCCAGACCGCCAACGACGACCTGGACGACAGCTTCTCCGACGACGGGGCCAGGATCTTCAACCGGACGTCTAAGAACGACGAGGCCCGCAGCCTGGCGTTCCGGTCCGACGGTTCGGTGGTGGTCGGTGGTTGGGACGACAACAACCATTCTTCGTGGAAAGCGTTGCGGATGGTGACCATCGCCATTGCAGCCGATGGCACCGGCAGCGGCCCATTCTCCAGTTCACACAACCCCCAGACCGACCGTGAGTTCTGGAGCCCCTTGACCGACTCGGCCGAAGAGGTCCTGCTGCTCTCCGACGGCCGTTACGCCTTCGTCGGACATGCCGGTGACAGCGGCAACAAATACGACTGCGTCGTGATGGTACGCGGCACCGACGCGTTCCGGGACGACAGCTTCTCCGGAAACGGGAAGAAGTCCGTCCGGTTCAGCACCTCCGAGAACGACCAGTGTTACGCGGGGGCGCTCCAGTCCGACGGCAAGATCCTCGTCGGAGGTTGGGTGTACACGTCAAGCTCGACCGGTCGGAACCTGGCGCTGGCCAGGATCAACCCGTCGGACGGTTCATTTGACACGAGCTTCGGTTCGGGCGGCAAGGTGATCTACAACGCCGGCGGCGGCGGCGAACACATCAAGGCCATAGACGTCCAGCCTGACGGCAAGATCCTCGTGGCCGGTACGACGAACGCGTCGGGGACCAACGACTTCTTCGTCGCCCGCTACACGTCAGCCGGCGTTCTCGACACGAGCTTCAGCGGTGACGGCATCCACGTGTTCAGCATGGGGGGCGTGGACTTCCTGGAGGGCATGGACCTGCAGTCCGACGGCAAGATCGTCGTCGGCGGCTACTCCGGCAACGACTGGGCGGTGGCCCGTCTGACGACCAGCGGGGCCATGGACACCTCGTTCGGCGGTGGTGACGGCATCACCGTCACCAACTTCGGCGGCACTGAAGAGGCAACCGAGGTGATCGTCGCATCGGACGGCAAGATCCTGCTCGGCGGCTACACCGACGCGGCCGGGAACCAGGACTTCGCGTTGGTCCGCTACACGTCGACCGGCGTTCTCGACACGACGTTCAGCTCCGACGGTGTCGCTACCCACGACTTCGGCTCAAACCGGATCGACAAGGCCCGTGCCATGGGGGTCGCCGCCAACGGCAACGTCCTACTGGTCGGTTCCACGAAGTCCGGCGGAGACACGGACTGGGGTATGGCCCAGTTCATTTCGTCTACCCAGGTAGGCACACCGGGCTTCACCGTGTCCGAAACGGCACGGACGGTGTCTGAGACCGGGTCCACCCAGACGTTCACCGTGGTGTTGACCGGCCAGCCGTCCTCGAACGTCGTCATCGACGTGGCGAGCAACGACACCGGCGAGGCCACCGTGTCAGCGTCGTCGCTGACGTTCGCCAACTCGAACTGGGACACACCGCAGACGGTCACCGTCACCGGCATCCCTGACTTCCTCGACGACGGAGACCAGACCTCTACAGTCACGCTTTCGGTCAACGACGGCAGCTCAGACGACGACTACGACTCGTTGGCCAACCAGACCGTGTCGGTGACCACGACTGACGTCGACTTGGCCCCGGCCTTCACTACAGCGATCACCGCCGGCAACACCTGCAGTACCGGGTGCGCGACCATCGGCCTTGCCGAGGGAGGCAACACCGGGACGATCTCAGTGGTCCTGGGCACCGCCCCGGCTGGAAACGTCGTATTCGACGTGACAGCCAGCGACACCACCGAAGCAACCGTTTCCACGGCCACGCTCACATTCACCAACTCGAACTGGGACACACCGCAGGTCATCACCGTCAGCAGCGTCGACGACGACCTCGACGACGCCAGGCAGAACTGGACCGTCACTGTTGCCGTCAACGACGCTGCATCCCACGACGCCTGGGACTCCCTCGGCGACCAGGTGACCAACGGTAAGACCACCGACGACGACACCGCTGGTTTCACCCTGTCAGGCACGACCGCGTCGGTGTCGGAAACCGGAACGACGGACACGTTCACCGTCGTCCTGGACTCCGAACCGACCGGAAGCGTCGTGTTCGGCATCTCGTCAGCCGACACCGGCGAGACCACCGTGTCGGCGGCGGCACTCACGTTCACGACGTCGAACTGGGACACGCCGCAGACGATCACCGTCACCGGGATCGACGACACGGCGACCGACGGCAACCAGACGACCACCGTCACAGTCACCGTCAACGACTCTTCGACCGCCGACAGCACCTACGACGCGCTCAGTGACCGGACAGTCGCCGTCACCACCGCAGACGACGACTCGCCGGGCTTCACCGCCGCCGCATCCGGTGGTTCGACCACCGTCTCCGAAGCCGGGTCGACGGACACGTTCACCGTGGTGCTCAACGCCCAACCGACGTCAGACGTCGTGTTCAACGTGTCGTCCGGCGACACCGGAGAGGCGACCGTGTCGACAGCGTCGCTGACGTTCACCACGTCCAACTGGAACACCGCCCAGACCGTCACGGTCACCGGCATCGACGACACGGCCAACGACGGCGACCAGACCACGACGATCACCGTGTCGGTCAACGACGGCAGTTCGGACAACGCCTTTGACAGCCTCGCCGACGAGACCCTGTCGGCGACCACCACCGACGACGACTCGCCGGGCATGACCCTGTCCAAGACCTCGACGTCGGTGTCTGAGACCGGAACGACCGACACGTTCACCGTGGTACTCAACGTCGCCCCGTCTTCCGACGTGGTCGTCAACGTCACCAGGTCGGACTCCGGCGAGGCCTCGGTAAGCCCGTCGACCCTGACGTTCACCACGTCGAACTGGGACACCGCCCAGACCGTCACCGTGACCGGAATCGACGACCCCGACGACGACGGCAGCCAGGCATCGACGGTCACCCTGTCGGTCGACGACGCTTCTTCTGACGACGACTACGACGTAGTCAGCGACAGTTCGGTGTCGGTACTGACCGACGACGACGACGACCCGGTCCCGGTCGTGACCACAACGACAGAACCGCCACCGCCACCTCCTCCTACGACGGCTCCGCCGCTGGGGACGGTGAGCCTGTCGGCCACGCCGTCGTGCACGTCGATGACGTTGACCTGGGCCCCAGGCACCACGTCGGGGCTGCAGTCGTTCACGCTGGCGTCGAAGGCACCAGACGGCGGCTGGATCACCCACAGCACACACCTCCCAGATGCCCGGGCGTTCACAGTTCCCGGCCTGGCTGACGGACTGCATAGCCAACTACAACGGAGGCAGCGCGACGATCTCCAATGTGGGGGAAGCAACGGTCGCCGCCTGCCCTCCCCCGACAACAACGACAACAACGACACCACCTACAACGCCGCCTACAACACCGCCTACAACACCGCCTACAACGCCACCTACAACGCCACCTACAACGCCACCTACAACACCGCCTACAACACCGCCTACAACACCGCCTACAACACCGCCTACAACACCGCCACCTGCATCGACGACGACCACGACCGCACCACCACCACCAACAACACCGCCTACAACACCGCCACCTGCATCGACGACGACCACGACCGCACCACCACCACCAACAACGACGCCCCCATCGACGACCGCTGCACCAGGGAGCAGCACAGGTTCAGGCGGTGGGGCAGTGACCACCACAACCGAAGACGAGCAGCGGGCATCCATAGCCCTCGGAGACGGAGACGGAGGTTCTCAACCACCTATCCAAGACGACGACTCTGGGGGAAGCTTCCTGACTGACCCGGGCACGCTCGCTGCTGCTGCCGGCGTAGCGGCCGCTGAACTCCTCGGAGGCCTACTGCGATTCCTCGGAGGGACCGGCTTCGGCCTGTTCCTCATCGGCCTGTTCCGCCGCGACAAGCGCCCAGGCCCACCCATCGACTTCACCATCTTCACCGACGGACCGCTCACCCATCTGGAGTGGTCGTCACCTACTACGGGCGGACCAGCTGAAAAGTACGTACTGGAAGGCCGTAAGGACGGCAGATGGGGAGAACTGCTCGACTTCGACGCAGAAAACACCAGGGCGGCTGTCCCCACATCGGAGGTCGAAGGCGCTGAGGCTTGGCGCCTCCGAGCTGTAAACGACCACGGCATGGGGAAGCCCTCAGACGCACCTCTCACCGATACACCCAAACGCTCCGGTAACGACACCCCAGACGAGACGTAGGCCCCAGGTACACCTAGAACCATCACGGCGCTAGGCCACACAGGCCAGCGGCAAACGCGGTGGAATGTAGACACCCACAGGTCGCTGGCTTGGTCTTCAGCGACAAGTTGGCCTACGCGGTGGCGCATCTCGGTTGCGGCCTTGTTGGTGAATGGCAACGCCAGGATCCGCCATGGGGCGACATCGTCAGAAACGAAGTTGGCGATCCGGTGGGTCAGCACGCGGGCCCTACCTGATCTCGGTCCGGTGACCACCAGTAGTGGGCCGTCGCTGTGCGCTACGGCCTCTGCCTGCTGTTCGCTGAGTCCCTCGAATAGATGGGGTGCGGTCTCTGTGCTCACGCCACGAAGGTCCCGGCTTCACTACGCCTCGCACTACTTCTACGAAAAATGCCCACTTTCTGAGGGTTTCCATGCGTTCTGTTTCTGACCCCCCCATATAGGGGGGTCAGAAACCCCTATTTGGGTGGGAGCGCCGTTTTCGGGGGGTCGGCAGGCTGTTGACACGCAACAAAACGGCTCCAGGAGGACCACCGGATGACGAAGCGAGAGCGTGCCCGGATCACGGAGTTGAAGACGCTCCACGCGAGCGACGGCTTCGACCCGGCGTACGAGATCCACCGGATCAGCGAGCGCGCCTACGAGCGCAAAGAGCAGGCCGACTGCGTGCACCGGCTTTTCGGCATCAGCCGATGGGTCGATGCGATGACGAGGACGGCATGAGCGAGTTCAACAGGATGAACATCACAGCAGAGGAGTCTCAAGGGACAACTCCTGCCAGAAAGGTCAAGCCCTTCTGGCTGGTGGTCAGCGCGATTTTGGCCGCTGTCTCCGTCTATTCGTATCAGAGCATGACTGTCGGAGATACCGCTAAGTCGCTGTTATCGGCTGATCTCAGGGGTTCTGACTTCGTAATCAACTACGACTACTACGACGGTGACGAGAGACCGTGGGAGGCCATCGGCGTGCCATCCGAGCCCCTGGTACGTGGGGACTTCGCACTCCTGACCTACCTGAATGATTCAGTCGCCCAGGGCTACGACCCCTTTGGGTCCGTCACCCCCATGGACCCGTCGCTCCCACTCTGGGCCAACTGCACCGAGATCCAGATAGCGGTCCACTACGACTACCGCCTGTCGTGGCGCTGGCGGCCCGTCATGGGTTTCGAGTCCCTCAAAGCCGTCTCCTCCCTGCGCACGCTCACCGGCCTGAACCTGGTCGACCCCGTCGACGGGACCCTTTCGGTCATCGACCGCCCACCCACCCCGACATCGAACCAGATCGACATCATCTGGATCAACGACGAGGAGGTTGCGTTCGGAGACGACGACCCCAAGACCGTCGCCTACACCAACCTCCTCTTCCGAAAGTCGGAGACAGGGGCGTCGACCATTTCCAAGGCCCAGGTGTTCCTGCCGGCCAGCATTCTCCGGTCGCGTCCGATTCCCGTGAACACGCCTACCGCCGCCCGTGGTGGGACTGCACGTACCGCCGTGCTCCACGAGCTCGGCCACGCTGTCGGACTGGGCCATGCGGCAGCACAGGCCGATTCCATCATGGCTCCGACCCACAACGACAGAACCTCCCTCTCCATGCCTGACCGTGTGGCGTTCCGCCATTCAGGAGGCAGGCCATGCCAGGTCGCCGACGGCTCGGAGGTCACCTCCGGCGCCGCTCTGGCCAACGTGGGTTTCGAACTCCACACCGTGGAGGAGTACCTCGTTACCTCTGAGGGCACAGCCGGCCACCACCATGGCTGAGCGTCCCCGCCCTCGATTCGCCCGGCGGCGCATCCGTCGGTTCGCGTTCCTTCTCTCGGCAACCCTCGGGTTCTTTGCCGTAGGGGGCGCTATCTCCATAGCCGGTGGATCTGTTGGTGTCGGCAACCAGGCCGCTGCCCCAGTCGTCACGTCCTCAGCCGATGGCTGCGACACCTACGACGACCTCAGACTTCAGCTGCAGTGGGTGACCCAGGCCCAGTTCGCCGGGTACTTCGCTGCCCGCGACCAGGGCTTCTACCAGGAGCGCTGTCTCAACGTGGCCTTCCAGGACGCGTTCTTCGGTACGAACCCGATCGACACCCTCATAGGCGTCGAGAACGGGCGGGTCCTCGCCGACGTCGCCGTTGCATCGGCCCCCAAGGCCCTGGCTGCCAGGCTCGACGGCACTCCCGTCCTGAACGTCGCCCAGATCTTCCAGGAGAGCGGAAACATTCAGGTCTCTTTCAAGTCCAGTGGTATCGAGACCGTCACAGACCTGGTCGGGACCCGTGTGGGTACCTGGGGTGACGGCAACGACCTGGAACTCCTGGCCGGTCTCCGACGGCACGGGTTGGACCCTGCCACAGACGTCGAGCTGGTCACCCAGAGCTTCGACGTTGGTCCGCTCCTGAGTGGCGAAATCGATTCGATGCAGGCCACCACAGGCAACGAGTACGCGCAGCTGCTCTCAACGGTCCATCCTGATACCGGCCAGCGGATCCAGCCATCAGACCTCAACGTCATCTACTGGGCCGACGAAGAGGTCGGCATGCTCGCAGACGGCCTGTGGGTGGACGAGCGGAGGTTCATGGAACCCGGCTTCGCCGACAAGGTCCAACGCTTCGTGACGGCTTCCCTCGAGGGTTGGTTGTTCTGCCGTGAGAACGCCGAAGCCTGCCTCAACTCCGTCATGGAGGCAGGGCCCCTTCTCGGGCGCTCGCACCAGTCATGGCAGCTCATCGAGACCTTGAAGCTGATCTGGCCCAGCGAGTCCGGGATCGGCATCGCTCCCAAGTCCAGTTGGCTTCGCAGCGGCCTCATCTTGGCCAGTGACCCCGATGTGGACCTCGGATTCGGGGAGCGCTCGTCCAGCATGGGTGCCATCACCGGGACCTGGACCGACGACTTCGTCAAGGCGGCCCATGCAGAGCTCCATCCAAGCTGGATCGACCTCACCGGTTACCGCTGGCACTACACCCACGGTGAACTAAACCTCGCTGGCGACTAGGCCAGATCCCAGTCGATCGCCTGCAGACCCAACGCGGCAAGTTCCGTGATGGCGCTGGAAAACACTTACGACCTGAAGTCCGGCAGGTACCTACAGGGAACTGCTTGAGACTGCCGGCATGGTGGCAGGGCACACAGGCTTGGACGTTGACGGTCCTGACCAGACTGCCAACTAGCGTTTCTTTAGAGCTTCTGGCCGTGTAGCAGCGCGCCAGTAGGATCTTCACATGGGTCAGAGAATGGCTGGTTCCCCTAACCAGGTTCAGGTGGCGGCCGCCGAGCAGCCCACCGAAAAGCGTTCGGTGTATGCCCTGGCGGTGGCCTCAGCGGCCTCCCATGACCTTGTCGGTGACATCTCGGCTGCCCGAATGGCTATCAACTTGGCGTCGTCGGCTGAAGTTGATGCCGATAAGAGTGCGGCGCTGCTCGCCGACGCAGGCGACCTGCTGGAAGTCGCCCAGGAGCAGGCTCGAGCCACCTTCAACCTATTGGCCGCCTCGGTCGGTGATCCGGCGGCCACCAACGTGCACCGCGTCGGTGAGTCGCTTGCCGACGCTGGTATGGAAGTTCACCTTCCGAATGAAAGCGACGCGTGGACGTCCATGAACCCCCTGGCCCTCACCTCGGCGTTCAAGTCCGTCAGAACGGTGCTTCGCCTGCCCGATGGCTGTCCGGCGTCGGTGTCGTCTCAGCGGGACATGTGGCGCATCACCATCGAGGTCCCGGCCGACGCAAAGGGCGGACGCCTCCTCAACTCGGTATGCGATCTGGCCAGCGCCGCGGGCGGGCAGTGGGGTGTCCAAGGGCCGGTGTTCATAGCCGAGGTTCCGCGGTGTGACCCGCCGGAGACGCCGTGATGGTGCAAACCCCTCAAACCAGGGGGTGCCAACCACACGTTCGAAGGCGAGGTTTACGACCATGACAGTTTCAGTGGTCATCGCAGATGACGATCCCCAGATCCGCGACATGTGGGCCGACTGGCTGGAACTGCTTCGGGGGATCGAAGTGGTAGGTCGGGCATCCAACGGCGAGGAGGCGATCGAACGCATCCTCGAGTTGAGGCCGACGTTTGCCATGATCGACCGCTCAATGCCGCCCGGCGACGGTATATCGGCGATCCGCTCTGTGCGGGCCGGCGGCTATACCGGCCCATGCATCGTCGTATCAGGTGAGGAATGTGAAGGCGCCGATGAAAGTGATCTCGCTGACGTCCACTACGTGTCCAAGGCGTCAGGCCCCAGTGCGCTGGCGACTTTCCTAGATGGGATGGGCTGGTGAACTCCGGAAAGGACACCTTGTCGGGGACTTTCGTGAGGACCGAGGACCTGACCAAAGAACAGGAAGCTGCGGTCGAGTCAGCAAACGAATCAGCACCCGATCCCTATGTAGGCCCAGCCACTAGTGAGCTGCGTGCCGGAGACCACAACGCTCGTTACCTGTACGAAACTGCCCTGGGGGCATTACCGACTGGGGTGATCCACCTGGGCGCCGACGGGGCGTTCCTGGGCGCCACGTCGGCGATGGAACGCCTGCTGGGCCATCCTCCCGGCTGGGAACCACCCGAGGGCGGTCTTTTGGAGTTGGTACACCCAGACGACCAGGAGGTCGGCATTACAGCGTTGGCGCGCCTGGCTGGGGACCCTGCTCTCGAACCGTGGGATTCAACGACGGACTCGGTGGACCTGCGGGTGCGAAACGCCGACGGCGACTACCGGTGGCTCGAAGCGCGACTCGCAGGTAGCTGGTTATCTCGTGTCGTTCACGGATGTGACGTCTCGTGTGGAGGCCACTCAGTACCGCAGCCAGTTTTTTCGCACTGCCGCCCACGAGTTGCGAGCTCCGGTCGCCACGATGCTGGGGCGGCTCGACATCCTTGAGGCGACATTGGAGAAGGTCAAGGTAGACCTTCCGACGACGGTTCCAGCGACCGTTGAGCACCTTCGCTCATCGGCTCTGCGTATGCAGCGCCTGGTCGGCGACCTTATGGACTCGGCCCGGATGGATTCTGGCGAGTTCAACCTGGTGCGTCGTGAGAACGTCGACCTAGCTGCCTTGATCACCAAAGAAATAGCTGACCTGGCGGTCGAAGCAGGCGAGCGCAATGTCACGATCACTAAGCGTGTTACTCCTGGCCCGAAGGTGACTGTCGACTCGGTCCGGATCGGTCAGGTCATAGCGAACTTGCTGTCCAACGCATGTCGTTACGGCAGGAACGGTGGGGCGGTGATGGTGACAGCTGATCCGACGAGAGACGGCTGGTGTATCCGCTTTGTAGACACAGGTATCGGCATGGACGCTGAAACTGTGGCCCGGCTGGGTGAGCCACTGTTTCGTGCGGAAAGAGCTAAGGAGCACGCGGTCGGTACCGGTCTCGGGTTCGCTGTGACGAAAGGGATTGTCGAAGCGCACGGTGGAACGCTCACGGTCGAATCTGAGTTGGATCGCGGCACGACGGTGACGGTCCTGCTGCCGTACGAGACTGCATGAGGTTCCGGGCCCATCTCGTATAACCAGGGAGCACGCCGAGATGTTGTGGTTCTCTGAGGACTCGATCATGGGGCCGGTCGCTAACGAGGCCAACAGCCTTGAAGCGCTCTTCGAGGCTGACTAGGGGATGCTGCGGCTACATGGCAGCACTTTTTGCGAAAGCTGGACGTATTTCGCCAATGGGGTGGCGGCCGCTAGTCGGGTTAGGTGAGTAGCCCTGTCTGGAAACCGACTGCTACAGCACCAGCGCGGTCGTTCACGTCGAGTTTCGCGAACAGCGATCTCGCGTAGTCGCGGACGGTGTGTGTAGATAGGAGAAGTTTTGAGGCGATTTCCTTGAACTGCAGACCTTGAGCGATCAACTGTAGAACTTGGAGTTCTCTGTCGGTGAGGTTTGGGCCGGCCGACTCGCCGTGAGAGTCGGCGATCAAGACCGAAGCGATCTCAGCGGTGTAGACCCTTTCACCTCTTAATGCGCGCAGCACCGAAGTGGTGAGCGATTGGCCATCGCCGATTGAGTCCTTCGTGATGTAGCCAACCGCGCCGGCTTTGTTCGCCTGGACGATGTGGCCCCTGTCGTGGCTGGCCGTCAAAATGACCACTTTGGCGTCGCCGTCGTACTCGAGGAGCTTGCGGGTCACGTCAATGCCGCTCATAGCCTGGCTGCCGGGCGCCTCGTCGAGGTCCATGTCGCTCAGCACCAGGTCGAACGCGTCTGCGGCTGTCTCAGATTGGTCAGCAGCCACGTACGTAGCTACAGCTTCCTCACCGGTGTGCACTATTTGACATGCAACGTTGCCTCGAGCCTGGAGCTCCATGGAGACTGCGGTGGCGAGCAGGGGGTGGTCGTCGATCACCAGAACGCGGTAGTCGGGTCCTTCGGCAGGAGACTCTTCCTTGCTCACGTTTCGATTTTACCGGCACCGTAGCGACAGCCGCGAAGGGGAGCGGTTAGGCAGCGTCGAGGAGGCCGTTTAGGCGGCCATTGGAAGGTCGGTGGTCGCCTCGGCGGTGCCGGCTTCCAGGAGCGCCTCGTTAGATGGTTTGCCGACGCCGTGTTCGTTGGCGGCCCGGAGCCTCCAGTCGCAGATGCCTTGAACTTCGCTGGTGGGCACGCCGGCGCGGCACACGTTGGTGCCGAACTCGAAGACTTCACGCCAGTAGCCGTTGACGGACCCTTCGACGATGTAGCGCTCCGGGGCCTTGCCGGCCGTGGGTGCGGTCCATACCAGGTTGGTGATCTGCCCTGACGAGAAGATCATGAAGTTCTCAGGTGCGCCTGGGCGGCGGTCCCTGCGGAACAGTCCAATGAGGAACAGGCCTACGCCGGTGCTGCTGAGGAACCGCAGCAGGGCTGTGCCGAGTCGTGCGCCGACCCCGGAGAGCCCTAGGCCGGCGGCAGCAGCGATACCGGCTGCCGTGGCCAGGGTGGACGAGCTGAGGGGACTACGGGCGCCTTCGCTGAAGCCTGACTCGACGGTTCCGTCGTTGTTGAGGTTGCTCGAGGTGCGGCTGTTGCCGTCGGTGCCGGAGCCGCTGGTGCCTGGTGAGGTGTTGTTGGCCTCCGGGTTGGTGCCGTTGGATGGGCCCTCTCCTCCGTTGAGGGTCTGGGGGGCAACTTGGATGAGGACAGTGTCGTCGTCGGTCTCTTCGACGAGTTCTTCGACGACGATCTCTTCGACGGGCTCGACTGGAGCGGCCTGGAATGGAGTGGCCTCTTCGGCAGCCTGGTCAGCAGCAGCCTGGTCAGCAGCAACCTGGTCGGCTGCAAGCTCTGCGGCAGCCTGGTCAGCGGCAGCCTGGTCAGCAGCAGCCTGAGCGGCAGCCTGGTCAGCGGCAGCCTGGTCAGCAGCAGCCTGAGCAGCAGCCTGGTCAGCAGCAGCCTGGTCAGCAGCAGCCTGAGCAGCAGCCTGGTCGGCAGCAGCCTGGTCAGCAGCAGCCTGAGCAGCAGCAGCCTGAGCAGCAGCCTGGTCGGCAGCAGCCTGGTCAGCAGCAGCCTGGTCGGCGGCAGCCTGGTCAGCAGCAGCCTGGTCGGCAGCTCGAGTAGCGGTGTTGTCGTCGCTGTTGTTTGGGGCTGGGTCAACGTCATCGTTTTCGCCATCACCATCGGTGTCGGCCTTGGTCGGGTCGGTTCCATTGGAGATCTCGTCATTGTCTGCGAGGTTGTCACCATCGGTGTCGGCGTTGTCTGCCAGGGTTACGAATCCATCTACTCCGGGGACTTCTTCCTCGCCGGTAGTGATCCCGTCTCCATCAGGGTCACCTGCAAGACGTGCTAGCTCGGCTGCAAGCTCCTCAGCTGCAAGCTCCTCAGCTGCTCTGGCTTCCCTTGCGGCGACTATCCCGGGCCATTCGGGGTCGTCGTCGTGGACGTGTATCAACGTGATTGTTGTTTCACTCCCATTGACCGTGAGCGTGATAAACGCCGGGTCCTCTTTCCAACCCCCTTCGAGGTGATCCACAAGCACATTTTGAGGCGTGTCCCAGTTTCCGCTCGTAAATATCAACTGAATTTTATCAAGCTCTATTTTGGGCCTGTTAACGTCATCGTTCTTAAATTGGTTACTTAAGGTCAAGTCAACTGTTGTTTCTGTCCCTGGGTTAGTGGCTAGTTGTACCTGGACGTTTTCGTCGAACTTCTCTCCTTTATGAAGCATTGGCAGCTCGAGGTCGTTGAGGCCCCAATCGCCGGTAACCAGCAAAACTCCATCGTCACTGCTCGACGATGCGAAAGCAGAAGGTGCGAACACGGTGGTACCTGCCACGACGAAGATCGCCGTCACGGCGAGGAACTTGGTGACCAGGGAACGCATCGGTGCTACCAACCGTCCGGCGGTCGTAGCAAAAGTGCTGGTCAGGTGGTGAAAACTCATGTTTGGGGTGGTTGTGTTGTTCATGTATATGAAGGTACGGACGAGGCCTTTTCCGGTATCCAGTCCTTTTGTGTGTTCTCCCCCCGCAAAACGGCCCCGGAGGGCCGTCTGCTCAGGTTGTTCGCCGGACCCCTGGATCAAGTGAGCGAGTAACGCCTTGTCGTTGTTGGGGATCAACAGTTCGCGTTGTTTTGTAACGTCTCGCGGCCTCACCGCGGCCTGCTCCTCGGCATCTCCAGGTGCGGGATGGACCGGCGCTTGCTATGACAGGTCATGGGGTGCTTTCAAGAAACACCTCCTGAACTGCACACTGTTTGTCGGGCTGGGGAGATTTGAACTCCCGACCTTCGGTCCCCCCAGATCGATGCACCCCAAATCGCTGACCTGCGCAAACATCCGGAAACCGCCTCTGGCCTGCCTTTCTAGTTGATCACTGGTTCGCGC
>LWDU01033678.1_pt1 | contig 18731 bp, 16 predicted proteins | sample 727161 | NCBI WGS metagenome assembly LWDU01 (sample SAMN04566230, study PRJNA314399) | hydrothermal vent metagenome | isolation source: deep sea hydrothermal plume seawater | place: Mexico: Gulf of California, Guaymas Basin | collected 2004-07-11
TTTTAAAGAGAGTTTTGACGATCAATTTGCATCATGCCTTGGGGCTATGAAAATAATTATAGATGGTTGGGAAACCGAAGCTATTCCAAAAAAAGAAAATAATAAAAATGAAAAAATAGGTTTATTAGGTAAAATTTTTAAAAATTATTCATAAAAAATATTGTATTCTTTGGTAACATAAGTTGTCTTTTAAGATTTTCACACCTTTTGTATATCTTTATTAATGCCTAACAATTTACAAAAAACAATCAAAGAAAATATTGAATTTGAAGGTGTGGGTTTGCACAATGGAATAAAAGTTAAACTTTGTCTAAAGCCTGCAGAAGTTAATTTTGGTATTAAATTTAAAAGAATTGATGTCGATAACAATAAGAATATAATAGAAGCAAGTTACAAAAATGTAAGCTCTCCGATACTTTGTACAAAAATCAAAAACGAATATGGAATTTCAGTCTCTACTGTAGAACACCTTATGGCTGCTTTTTATTTAGAAGGAATTGATAATGTTTTAGTTGAGATTGATGCCGCAGAAGTTCCAATAATGGATGGTTCTGCTTTTGATTTCGTAGAAGCAATAAAATCATTTGGCAGCTTAGAGCAAAAAGAACCTAAAAAATTTATAAGAGTTCTTAAAAAATTTGAACTAAAAAATGGTTCAAGATATATATCTATCGAACCATGTGAAAAAGATTTAATAATTGATTTTGAGATTGTATACAAAAATTCATTGATAAGAACTCGAAGGAAAGAATTTAAATTTAGCAACGGAGATACTGCGTCAATATATAATGCTAGAACATTTTGTTTATATGAAGATATTGATCAAATAAGAAATCAAGGGTTAGCTAAAGGAGGATCTTTAGAAAACGCAATTGTAGTAAAAGAAAATAAAATTTTAAACGATAATGGTCTCAGATATAGAGATGAATTTGTTAGCCACAAAATATTAGATTGCCTTGGAGATTTGATGCTGACAGGACATAGAATTTTTGGTCATATTAAAACTTCACAGGGTGGTCATCAGTTAACTAATGACTTTTTAAAAGATTTTTTATCAGATCAATCTAATTGGGAATTAAAAAACTTTGAAGAAAAAGTTAATAAAAACGACAGCTATATAAGATCAATAGCGGTAAATGCATAAAAAAAATATTTACTAAAAAAATTGTGATAGTCAACCATCATGATAAAGTGTTATTTAATCTAAAATGTTTAAAGGTTTTCTAACTTTATTATTCTTCTGTCTCTTATTATTTTCCTGTTCAAAAAAAGATAAATCAGAAATTATATCACAGCCAACTGAGGAAGAAATTACGCTTGCCACATATGCAGAAGCTGTCAAAGCACTTCAATCTGGAGACTCTTATTATGCTGGAAAAAAATTTAAAGAAGTTGAAAGTTTAATGCCACAAACAGAATGGGCAGCTAAAGCCGCACTTATGGAAGGCTACGCACATTATTCTAGAAACGCTTATTCAAAAAGTGTTTTTTCATTAGAAAGATATATTAAAAAATATCCATCAGATGATAACATCCAATACGCTCATTACTTAATAGCAATGTGTTTTTTTGAACAAATATTAGATGAAAAAAAAGATTTGCAACCTCTGTTAAAAACTAAAGAAAAATTAGAATTTATTATATTAAATTATCCAGAATCAGATTATGCAATTGATGCGCGATTTAAAATGGATTTAATAATAGATCAGCTGGCTGCTAAAGAAATGTCAATAGCCCGATATTATATGAAAACAGAAAAATGGATCCCTGCTATTAATAGACTTAAAACAGTAGTTGATAAATACGATAGAACTGTTTTCATAGAAGAGGCTTTGTATCGTTTGGTTGAAGTTTATTATAAAATAGGATTAGAGGGGGAAGCAAAACAAGCTGCAACAATACTAGGATATAATTATCAATCTAGTCAATGGTATGAAAGAAGTTATAAAATATTTAATAAAAAATATAAACCACAAAAGATTAGGAAGAGAAAAAAAGATGGTTTGATAAGAAGAGCAATTAAAAAATTATTTTAATTACCTATAAATGAAAAGAAAAGAAATTGAAAAAATTTATATTAAAAAAATTAATAGATTAAGAAAAAATAATGAGGCATATTTTAAGCATGATAACCCCATTATTTCAGATAGAGAGTACGATAGTCTTAAGATAGAAATTTTAAATCTTAAAAAAAAACACAATTATTTAAAAAATAAAAATTCACCAGATCAAAAAATTGGTTACGAACCTTCAACTAAGTTTAAAAAAATAAAACATTTAAAACCTATGCTTTCATTATCTAATGCTTTTGAAAAGAAAGATATGAAAGATTTTTTAAGTAAAATTAGCAATTTTTTAAATAAAAAAGATTTTAATATAGAATTAAATTCAGAACCAAAAATAGATGGAATATCAGCTTCATTAATATATGAAAACGGCGTATTAGTTAAAGGACTCTCTAGAGGTGACGGAATTACAGGTGAAGATATACTTAAAAATCTTATAACAATTAATGGAATTCCAAAAAAAATTTCTAAAGGAAACGTGCCTAAAATTCTTGAAATAAGAGGGGAGGTTTATATAGGAAAAAAAGATTTTGAAACTATTAAAGGTAATTTTGCTAACCCTAGAAATGCTGCTGGCGGTTCATTAAGACAAAAAGATTCAAAACAAACTGCAAAAATACCTTTAAAATATTTTGCTTATGGTTTTGGAGTTGTGGAACCTATGATTTTTAAAACTCAATTAGAATTTATTAATGCAATTAACAAATGGGGGTTTTTTACAAATTCGTACAATCAAATAGTTAATGGTATTGATCAAATTGAAGAGCAGCATAAGTTAATAGATGAGACTAGATCATCTTTAGATTATGATATTGATGGATTAGTTTACAAAGTAAATAATTTAGAACTTCAATCTAGACTAGGTAGCACTTCTAGCTCACCTAGGTGGGCTATTGCATATAAATTTTCTTCTGAAGAAGCCATTACTAAAATTAAAGATATAGTTATTCAGGTAGGAAGAACTGGAGCCATAACTCCTGTTGCTAAAGTTGAGCCGGTAACTGTGGGAGGTGTGGTTGTTTCTAATGCTTCTTTGCATAACGAAGATGAGATTAACAGGAAAGATATTCGTATTGGAGACACAATAAAAATTAAAAGAGCTGGCGATGTTATTCCACAAGTAGTTTCAGTAGATAAATCAAAAAGGAATAAAAATAGTAACAAATTTATTTTTCCTGAAAAATGCCTTTGTGGTGCTTACACACAAAAAGAAATTAACATTTCAACAAATAAAGAAGATGCAGTAAGAAGATGTAACAAAGGTTATGATTGCAGTTTTACAGCAAAAGAAAAATTAAAACATATTGTTTCAAAAGAAGCATTTAACATTGATGGGTTTGGGAAAAAAGTTATTGACCAATTGTGGGATCTGAAAATAATTAAAATTCCTGCTGATATATTCAAACTAGATTATGATAAAATTAGAAATCTGGAAGGTTGGGGAAATTTATCAATAGAAAATTTAAAAAAAGCAATTACTACAGCAAGAGTTATTTCATTAAATAGATTCATTTATTCAATTGGAATAAGACATATTGGTTTAGAAAATGCAAAAATTTTGTCTGGATTTTTTATTTCAATAAAGAAATTTACTGATTTATTTAATCAAAATAAAAGAAAAGCAATTCTAAACAATCTAAAAGATTTAGATGGAATAGGGAGTACTCAAATTAAATTTATTGAAATATTTTTTTTAAAATTAAAAAATATAGAAGTTGTTAAATCCTTAATACAAGTTCTTGAGGTAAAAAATTATCAAAATTCAGTGAAAAAAGGAAAATTTAGTAAAAAAAATTTAATGTTTACTGGAGGTTTTGAGAAAATAAGTAGGTCTGAGGCAAAAGTTTTAACAGAAGATAAAGGCGGAAAAGTTTTGGGAACAATATCTAAAAAGTTAGATATGTTAATAGTAGGTAATTCAAAACCAACAAAGAAGAAAGTTGACAAAGCAAAAGAATTAAAGATTCAAATAATTAATGAAAAAGATTGGTATAAAATTTTAGATATTTGAGCAGCAGTTTTTAAACATAGCTAAATCGTTTTTACTCATATATTTTTTTAAATTATAATAAACTTTTGAGTGATAATTATTTAACCATCTAATTTCACTTTTATTTAAAAGTTTTTTTTCAATTAATGATTTATCAATAGGAGCTAAAGTAAGATTTTCAAATTTAAAATTTTTTTTTATTTTTCTTACAGCAAGCAAATTTTCAATTCTAATTCCAAATTTTCCATTTTCATAATAACCTGGTTCATTAGAAAGAATCATTCCTTCTTTAAGCTTCACTTTATTTCCTCTTGATATTGCTTGCGGTCCTTCGTGAACATTTAAAAAATAGCCAACGCCATGGCCAGTTCCATGTGCATAATCAAGATTAATTTCTTGAAGAGGCTTTCTTGCTTCAACATCGATCTCACCGCCACAGGTATTTTTTTTTATCTTATAGTTTGCAACCGCAATATGACCTTTTAAGACTCTTGTAAAAATATTTTTTACTCTTTGCTGAGTATTATTTAAAGATATTGTTCTAGTTACATCAGTTGTTCCAAAATTATACTGTCCGCCTGAATCTACTAAATATATGTCTCCCTTTTTTAGTGTTCTATTACTTTTATTGTTTGCTTTATAATGTATAATTGCACCATTAGGTCCAGATCCAGATATTGTTGGAAAACTTAGTGATTTAAAAGTTTTATTTTTTTTTCTAAATTTTAATAATTTTTTTTGCGCACTTATTTCAGTAACTTTTTTTTTACTAAAATTTCTTGTTAACCATAGCAAGAATTTAATGGTATTTTTAATTTCAACTTTATTTTTTAAAGATTTAAGTAGATAAATTGGATCTTGTTTTTCTATAATTTTATTATTATCTTTAAAAATATTTTTATAAAAAATTGAACAAGAATTACTATCTAGCTGAATTTTTTTATTTTTTATTTTTAAAATAAATTGATCAATTTTATTTATATTTATAATAATTATATTTTTATTTAAATCATTTTTTAGTTTTTTATTAATTTTTTTTAAATCACAAAAAAAGTATACTTTCTTATTGCTATTTATAATTAGGTAACTATTTGGTAATGGTGAAAAATCTGAGTCTGCGCCTCTTAAATTTAATAACCAAGCTACATTTTCAGAAGCTGAAACAAACTGACAATCTATTTTTTTTACTTTTAAAAATTTAGATAATTTATTAATTTTTCTTGTAGAACTTTGCCCAGATTCATTATCTTTTAACTTATAAAATTTTTTATACTTATTAGTATTTTTTTTTTTCCAAATTTTATCAATTAAATTTTCATGTAAGGGTATTAACTTGCAATTAGTTTTCGTAAAAAAATTTATTAACATACGTTCAGTATGTAATTTAGGATCAAACCCTATAGAAATTTTTTTATTTTTTATAATATTGAAAGGAAACTTATTTGGTATTGTAATAATTTTATATTCTTTTCCACTTTGCATTTCAGCTTGCAAAGTGTATCTACCATCAACAAACAAGTAGTTGCTTTTTTTTAATATTAAAGCAAAACCATAAGAGCCTGAAAAATCAGATATGAATTTTAAATTATCTTTATTTTCCGGCACATATTCGTTAAAAAATTCATCATTTTTTGGAATAATATACCCTTGAATATTGTGACTATTAAAAAGTTTTTTTAATTTATTTAATTTTGTCATTCAATTTTTTTAAGTTTTTTTTGAAGTCTAGCATACCCAGGACTTCTTATACCTTCATTATAATTAATATCCTGGTTGAAAAAAAAATCTTCACTATTTTGATTCTTTAATTCATTTTTTTTAATATTTTCTTCAGGAAGTTCATCAATAAATCTTGAAGCCAAAGAATCAATCCAATCTCCTCTGTACATTCTGCTCATTACAAAAGATATAAAAGATTCTTTTTTTGCTCTTGTTAAACCGACATATGCAAGTCTTCTTTCTTCTTCTAAAGCTAAATCTCCTTTTTCTTCAAGTGATTTTTGATGAGGAAATAAACCTTCTTCCCAGCCTGGTAAAAAAACTACATCAAATTCTAATCCTTTTGCGGCATGCATTGTCATTAAATTAATTTTTTCTCCGTCCCAATTTTGATCTATTGAGGTTGCTAGCGCTACATGCTCCAAGAATCCTTGCAAGTTATCAAATTCATGCATACCTCTAATTAATTCTTTAAGATTTTCTAATCTACCTTCACTTTCTAAATCTTTTTTATCTTTTAACATTTGCGAGTATCCAGATTCATCTAATATAATTTCTATTAATTCATAATGATTTCTTTCTCTTAAATCTTTACGCCATTTGTTGAAAAGATTTAACATTTTAACTAATCCTATTTTAGCTTTAGGTTTGATTTTGTTTAATTGTAAAAGATCTAAAGCAGAGTCTTCTAAAGATTTTTTATTATGTCTACCATAATCATGCAGTTGCTTAATCGTACTATCGCCAACACCTTTTTTAGGGATGTTGATTATTCTTTCAAAGGCCAAATCATCATTTTTTTGATTTACTATTCTCAAGAATGCTACACTGTCTTTAATCTCTAATCTTTCGTAAAATTTTGTTCCACCTATTACACGATAGCCCATTCCAATTTTCAAAAATCTTTCTTCAAATTCCCTTGTTTGAAAAATTGCTCTAACTAGAATAGATACATTATTTAAAGAATATTTCTTTTTAAGTTTTTGTTCTATTATATCACTAATTCCAGTCGCTTCATCTCTACCATTTTTATAACAAGTTAAATTAACTGGATCACCATCTTTACTATCAGTCCATAGTTTTTTTCCCAATCGATCACTATTTTTTGCGATTAATCCTGAGGCAGCACTTAAAATATTTTGAGTAGATCTATAATTTTGTTCTAGTTTAATAATTTTTGTATTTTTATAAGTTTTACTAAAGTCTAAAAAATTTCTTATTTCAGCACCTCTCCAACTATAAATTGACTGGTCATCATCCCCAACGCAACAAATATTATTATTTTTCTTTGCTAGCAAGTTAAGCCATTTACTTTGAATATAATTTGAATCTTGATATTCATCGACAAGTATGTATTTAAAATTATTTAAGTATAGTTCAAGTATGTCATTATTTTTTTCAAACATAGTCACACATAGCAATATTAAATCACCAAAATCACAAGAATTTAAAATTTTAAGTCTTTCTTGATAAAACTTATAAACATTTAATATTGCTTTTTCCAAAGGAACATTTTTTTTTGATATAACATTTTCAGGAAGTAAGCCTTTGTTTTTCCATTGGTTAATAAAAGATAATACAAATTTTGGTGATATTTTTTTTACATCTATATTTTCAGCTTTACATATATTTTTTATTAATCTTAATTGATCTTCCTGGTCAATAATTGTAAATCTAGAATTTAAACCAACTGCTTCAGCATGCCTGCGTAATAATTTTGCACAGACTGAGTGAAATGTTCCCAACCAAGGAAGTGATGATATTTTTTCATTTAATGAATTTGTTATCCTATTCTGCATTTCTTTGGCAGCTTTATTAGTGAAAGTGACGCACAGTATTTGATTTGGCCAAGCTATTTTTTCTTTAATAATATGGGCAACCCTTGATGTAATTACTTTTGTTTTTCCAGATCCGGCACCAGCGACAATCAAACAAGGCCCATTAATATTGAATATTGCCTCTTTTTGTTTTGTATTAAGTTGCGATAAATAATTTTGTTTGCTAATTAACATTTAATTTATATTTTACCAGTTAAATTGAATCATATTTGAAAACTAAATTAGATGAATTACATAGATTTTAAAAGATATAAGTTCTCCACAGTTTTGAAAAGGGTTAAATGTATAGGAGATGTTTTTTATAAAATTTCAAAGAAATTTAAACCAATTCTACTCAATATAGTTAATCACTTTAATTCATCAATAAAAGTTATTTTTATTTTATTCTACAATTCGTTAATAAAAGTTATTTTTATTTTATTCTATAAAAATTTTGTATCACTACAAAAGAAAATTCTTAATTTAATTAAAAAAATTAAGTTCGTAAATTTTAAAAAGTATTTTTTATCTAAAATAAATAAATTATATAAGATAATAAATATCATATATAATAAAAAAATATTTGCCCAAGTATTATTGGGAACATTTTTTATAATTTTTATTTATCTAATTATACCTGCATTTTATAACTATGACAAAACACAAATTGAGAAAGCGTTATGTAAAGAAATTAACATAAAATGTTCAATAAAAGGAAAAATTAAATACAGTTTTTACCCCACCCCTAGAATAAAAATTTATAACTTTGTAATTAATGAATCAAATTCTAAAGGTAAAGTTTTAGCACAGTTTAAAACAATTGAATCAAAAATTCCTTATTTCAGTTTGTTGAATAAAAATAAATTTAAATTTAATAAAATAAATTTAAATAAAGCAAAAATTAATTTTGATATAAATAAATTTAATGATTACATAAATTTTATAAAAGTGAACTTTGCCTCACGAGTAATAAATCTAAAAAATGGAGAAATAAAATTTATTGATAAAAATGAATATGTAACTAGTATAAAGAATGTAAATTTAAAGCATAAGCCGAATATTAAAAATGAAGTAACAGTCCTAAAGGGTGATTTTTTAGGAGATAAAATTTATATTAAATTAAAAAATAAAAAATTAGAAAAAAAACCATCACTAATTTTTGAAACTAAATTTTTAAATTCAAATATTATTAGCAAGGGTGAGTTGTTTAATTTAAAATCAAGCACTAACCCAGTTAATGGGAATATTTTATTTAAAAATAGCAAAAGCAGTTTATCAATGATTTTTGATTATAAAGATGATCAAATAATAATTAAGCACTCTAATTTGAAAAATAATTTTTTAGACGGAAAACTGGAAGGTAAGATAAATTTGTTTCCATACTTTAATCTTGATTTAAATATTGATTTGCACGCTATTAATTTTAATAAATTTGCAACTTTTCTTAATAATTTAAGTAAAGAAGATAGAAAAAATTTACTGTCAATAAATAAAAAAATAAACGGCAAACTAGACTTATCAGTTGAAAAAATTTTTTCAAAAAATACTTTAATTAATTCTTTTGAGTCACAAATAAAATTTATGAATGGAGATATTTTTATTGAACAATTTTTACTTAATTTAAAAAAAATTGGTGCAGCTGATGCCACGGGAATTATAAAAAACGATAAACGATTTTCAAATTTTAATTTTGAAAGTAATATCTTTTTAGATGATTTGAAACGTTTTTATAATCGTTTTGGAATATATAATAAAAAGACTACTTCATCTCATATTTTTGTTTCTGGAAGCGTTGATCTAATAAACTTGACCTTAAGATTAAATGAAATATTTATAAACGAAAAATTTAATGAGGCAGATGTTGAGTATATTGAGAAAGAATTTAATAATATTTTATTTAAAGACGGCTATAAAAGCTTTTTAGATTTCAAGAATTTGAAAGAATTTGCAAAACTAATTGCATCAGAGATAAAATAGTTAATAAGGCGAAACCATTTTTTTTGGATCAACAATTTTTTCATATTCTTTTTCAGTTACTAAACCAGATTTTATAGCTTCTTCTTTTAATGTGGTGCCGTTTTTGTAAGCCATCTTTGCAATTTTAGCTGCGTTGTCATAACCTACTTTTGGAGATAGCGCTGTAACAAGCATTAACGAATTTTCTAGTAAATCTTTAATTCTTTTTTTGTTAGCTTTTAAACCTTTAATACAAAAATTTGAAAAACTTTTTGAAGAATCAGCCATAATATGAATAGACTGTAAGATATTATGTATTATTAGAGGTTTAAAAACATTTAATTCAAAATGACCATGAGATCCAGCCATTGTTATTCCATTATGATTACCGATCACCTTCACACAAACCATGGTGACTGCTTCACATTGTGTTGGATTAATTTTTCCTGGCATTATAGACGAACCAGGTTCATTCTCAGGTAAAATTAATTCTCCATATCCAGCTCTTGGTCCAGAACCCAAAAATCTAATATCATTAGCTATTTTCATTAAACAAACAGCTGTTGTGTTCATTGTTCCAGAAAAATTTACAATAGAATCGTGGGAAGCTAAAGCGGCAAATTTATTTGGTGAAGGTTTAAAAGGAAGCTTAGTAATTTTTTTCAATTCGTTTACTATTTTTTTATCAAAACCCTTTCTAGTATTTAAACCTGTACCTACTGCGGTCCCTCCTTGAGCCAGGAAATATATTTCCTCAAGTGCATATTCTATTCTTTTTATACACTTGCTTAATTGATAATGATAACCAGAAAATTCTTGTCCTAAAGTTATTGGTGTAGCATCTTGAAGATGAGTACGTCCAACTTTTATAATTTTGTTAAACTGTTTTATTTTTTTTTCTAATTCCAAATTAAGTAATTTAAGAGAAGGTATTAATTTTCCTTTAGTTCTAATTGCTATAGCCATGTGCATTGCAGTAGGAAAAACATCATTAGTTGACTGAGATTTATTAACATGATCATTTGGATGTACTGGTTTTTTACTTCCTAGCTTACTTCCAATAATTTCATTTGCTCTGTTAGCTATCACTTCATTAACATTCATGTTTGTTTGTGTGCCAGATCCAGTCTGCCAAACTTTAAGGGGGAAATGATCATTAAGCTTACCTGATATCACTTCATTTGATGCTTTTATAATTGCCTTACTTATTTTTTTATCAATATCTTTATTTTTTGTATGCACTATTGCTGCAGCTTTTTTAATCATAGCAATAGATTTGATTACAATCGGTCTAACTAAAAAATCCCCAATATCAAAATACTTATTAGATCTTTGAGTTGAAGCACCCCAATACTTGTCGTACGGAACTTTTATGCTTCCCAGGCTGTCATATTCTTTTCTAAATTTCATATACAAGAGTATGATTAATAATATATTTTAATCTTTATTAAGGCAAGATTTTAATTAATATTTAATTTTAGAGAGATGAATTTAAACAATAAAGATATTAAAAACGATCCCCATAAAAAAAATATAGAGTTAATTTTAAAATTATTTAATTCAAAAAAATTTACTAAAGCAAAACAAGAAATTGATAAACAAATTATATATTACCAAAATTCTTCAATTTTATATAATATTTTAGGAGCAATTTTAGCAGCGGAAAATAAAACAGATCAAGCGATTGAAAGCTATAAAAAAGCAATAAACATTAATTCTAATTATGCAGAAGCTTATAATAACTTAGGCATTACTTTGCTTAAGTTAAAAAAATTAAACGAAGCCGTTCATTGTTTTAAAGATGCAATAAAGTTAAAAAATAATTTTGCAGAAGCTTTCAATAATTTAGGTAATGCTATACTTGAAACTGAGGGTGCGGAAAAATCTATACAGTATTACGAAAAAGCTGTTCAAATAAAACCAAACTATGCAGAAGCTTTTTATAATTTGGGTAACGCCAATTACGATCTCAATAAAAAAGAAACAGCATTAAAAAAATTTGTTCAAGCATTAAAAATTAAACCAAATTATGCTGAAGTTCATAACAATTTAGGAATACTATACTGCGATCTAAATATGTTTGATAAAGCAATGAATAGTTATAATACAGCAATCAAAATTACATCTAATCCAAAATTTTATAACAATTTAGGTAATTTATTTATAAACTTAAAAAAATTTGATGAAGCCGCTACTTTTTTCTATAAAGCTATTAAAATTAAACCAGATTATGCAATTGCATATAGCAATCTTCTATTAAATTTAAACTACAAAACGAATTTTGATAATGGAGAGTATTCATCAGTAGCAAAAAAATTTAGATTAAATTGTAAATCAATAAAAGAAGATTTATCATTTAAATATAGATATAAAAAACAACCAAAAAAACTTGTATTAGGATTTATTTCAGCTGATTTTGGCAATCATCCTGGTGGTTTTTTTTCATTAAGCACATTAAGAGAATTAAAAAAAAAAAATTTTGACTTGGTGGCTTATTCAACTACTAATCGAAAAGATCAATACTCACAAAATTTTAAAAAATTATTTACAAAGTGGAATTTAATAGAAAAGAAAAACGACAAAGAAGCTGTCGAGGTAATTTTTAATGATGGAATCCATATCTTAATTGACCACCAAGGACACACCTCAAATAACAGATTGCCAATATTTTTTTATAAACCAGCGCCAATTCAAATTACCTGGTTGGGACAAGGCTCGTCTGGCATTAAAGAAATTGATTATATGATAGGTAGTAATCATACTATTCTGAAAAATGAAGAAAAATATTATATTGAAAAAATTATAAGATTTCCTGAAATCTCACAATGTTTTACCCCACCAGAATTTAATATAAGCATAAAGCCATTACCATCGATTAAAAATAATTTCATAACTTTTGGATGTCTTAATAAAATTACAAAAATTAACGAGCAAGTAATAGCTTTGTGGTCAAAAATACTATTATCTAATAAAGATGCAAAATTACTTATAAAAAGTAAAAATCTTGGAGATTTTACTATTGAGAGAAATATTATTGAAAGTTTTAAAAGTAAAAATATTGAAAAGAGTCGCTTAATCTTAAGAGGTGAGTCTAAAACAAGAAAAGAAGTTTTAGAAACCTACAATGATATTGATATTGCTTTAGATCCTTTTCCTTTTCAGGGAAACACAAGCACATGTGAAGCTATTTGGATGGGTGTTCCTGTAATAACTCTTAGGGGAAATAGATATTTATCTCGTTTTGGAGAAAGTATTAATGTTAATTTAAACTTACATGATTGGATTGCAGAAAATGAAAGCGAATATTTATCAAAAGCAATAAATTTTTCGTCTGATATTAATCTTCTTTCAAGAATTAGAAAAAATTTGCGTAAAAATCTTTTACATTCACCAGTGTGTGATGCTCCACGGTTTGCTGAAAATTTTAGTAAAATTCTTTGGAATTTATGGAAGAAACATTATCCATAAAATTAAGTTTTATAAATTTATATAGAATATTTTATATGAACATCCATAAAATCAAAGAAACTAGTGCTAAAAATGCTATTAAAACTTTGACACCAAAAAGATAGCTTTTTATTTCAGGTGACTTAGATTTAGAGCCTCTACCCGCACTTAATGTAATTACTACATAAAATAATAGCAGAAGAGCAAATATAACAACAAGAATTTCTATTTTTTCTAACACTTCAAATTTTATTTTATGATTTAAGACTTCTTTTTCTTTGATGTGGATCTAATATAGATTTTCTTAACCTACATGATTTTGGAGTAATTTCTAATGCTTCGTCTGTATTTAGTATGCTTAGTTGTTCAGCAATAGACATTTTACGCACTGGTGTTAAAATAACATTTTCGTCAGTGCCTTGAGTTCTCATATTTGTTAACTGCTTTCCCTTCATAACATTTATTTGTAAATCTCCACTTTTACTACTAAGACCTACAATTTGACCAACATATACAGGATCATTGTGTGTCACAAATAGTTCACCTCTTGCCTGTAAATTAAAAATTGCAAATGCTACAGCTTTACCATTTTCCATTGATATTAAAGCTCCATTTCGTCGACCTTCAATATCTCCTTCGTATTTTCCAAATGAATGGAAAACTCTATTTATAACACCTGTACCTTTAGTTAATGTTAAAAATCGACTAGTGTATCCCATTAATCCTCTAGTAGGAGCGTGAAATATTAATCTTTTTTTTCCTTTTCCTGTGTCTTTTAAATCTATCAATTTAGCCTTTCTTCTATTCATCGAATCTATGATCCTTGATGAAAATTCTTCGTCTAAATCAATAGTGATTTCTTCAATTGGTTCTGTTTTGTTTTCATTTTCATCTTTTCTAAATAGAACTCGGGGCGGGCTTACAGTCATTTCAAATCCTTCTCGTCTCATTTGTGTAAGCAAAATCTCTAACATTAATTCTCCACGTCCACTTATTTCAAATGAATCCCTATTTGTATTTTCAGAAAAAGTTATACCAACATTATTTTCTGCTTCCTGAATTAATCTAGTTCTTATTTGTGTGCTAGTTAATTTTTTACCTTCTATTCCTGCTAGAGGTGAACTGTTTACTGTAACTTTAATAGACATGGTTGGAGGGTCAATAGGCGTAGCATGCAGAGGTTCTTTTACTTCGATATCACAAATAGTATCTGCAACGTTAGCTTTTTCAAGACCTGCTATTACAACGATATCACCAGCTTCACCAATATCTATTGGAACTTTTTTTGTTCCTTCAAATCTAAAAATTTTAGTTAGTCTTCCAGAGTCAACTTGTTCTCCATCTAGATTAATCGCCTTTATGTGTTGATTAGCTTTAGCTGTACCTTGAGAAATTTTTCCAACTAAACTTCTACCCAAAAAACTATCTGCGTATAAAAGAGTAGAAAGCATAGCAAAAGGTTTATTCAGTTCTAATTTTGGTGGATTAATATGCTCTATAATTAAATCTAATAATGGGTGTAAATTTTCTCTAGGGCCATCAATTTCTTTACATGCCCATCCAGATCTTCCGCTAGCATACAAGACTGGGAAGTCTAGCTGCTCTTCATTAGCATCAAGACTAACAAATAAATCAAAAGTTTCATCCAAAACTTCATTAGCTCTTTGGTCTGTTTTATCTAGTTTATTAATTATTACTATTGGTTTTAATCCTTGTTTGAGAGTTTTTGCTAATACGAATTTAGTTTGAGGCATTACACCTTCAGCAGAATCAATTAGCAACAATGCTCCATCAGCCATACTCAAGACTCTTTCAACTTCTGCTGCAAAATCTCTATGTCCAGGTGTATCAATAATATTAATCCTTGTATCCTTCCAATTAATAGACGCTGGTTTTGCTAGTATAGTAATTCCACGTTCCTTCTCTAGCTCTCCTGAGTCCATTAATCTTTCTTCAATTTCTTCGTTTTCCCGAAACAAGCCCGATTGTTTCATTAAAGAATCAATCATAGTTGTTTTTCCATGATCGACATGCGCTATAATTGTTACGTTTTTAATTTTTTTTTGGTTAGAACTTTTATCTTGCATAAATATCTATGGCTGTTTGGTTGCGGGGAGAGGATTTGAACCTCTGACCTTCAGGTTATGAGCCTGACGAGCTACCAGACTGCTCCACCCCGCGATAAATTTTTTATTTTAATTAATTAATTAATAAAACTAAAAGTTATTTCGCATTCTTTGTATTTTTTTTGATCTTTTAATATTTTCTTGTCTTTCTCTCTTTTTTCTTTCGGATGGTTTTTCATAATTACTTTTTATTTTTAATATTTTGAAAAAACCTTCTCTTTGAAGTTTCCGCTTAAGGATTCTTAAAGCTTGATCGACATTATTATCTTTAACTTCTATTTTAATAACTACCTCCTAATTATAAAGCGCATTAACTAACATTAAACAAAAAGATTGTCTACCTTGATTAAAAGGGTTTTTTAGGTACTTTTTTTTCAAAATTACTTCTATATCTCTTAAGTTTATTTTGAATCTCTTTATATCTAACTGATAAAATAGATGCAGCCAGTAATGCAGCATTTACTGCTCCTGGTTTTCCTATAGCCAAAGTTCCTACAGGAATTCCACTTGGCATCTGAACAGTTGAAAGTAAGCTATCTAGTCCTTTTAATTTACTTTCAGTCGGCACACCTAAAACTGGCAAGGTTGTCAAAGAAGCAGTTACACCCGCTAGATGCGCAGACATCCCAGCAGCTGCAATTATTACTTCCATTTTTTCTCTCTCTGCTTCTTTAAGAAATTTATGTAATCTTTTTGGTGTTCTATGAGCAGATATTACTTTTATATCATGCTTAATTCCAAATTGTTTTAATGTGCTACTACAATGCTCCATCACACCTTTCCAATCAGATTTACTTCCCATAATTACTCCAACTAAGTTGTGTGGTTTAATTTTCATTGTAGTTATTATATTTTTTAAATATTTTTTTGATTTTCAGCTTTTTTCTTTTCTCTTTCAATCTCTTTTTTCTTTCTTTCAATTCTTCTATTTGCTTTTTCCATTGCATTTTTTATATCAACTTGTGTACAAAGGTTAGAAACTACAGGATCTTTAGATTGTAAGTTTGAAGAATTCCAATATTTTTTATTTTTAATTAAAGTTACAGTATTTTTTGTACTCCCAACAAGTTTTCCTATCTGTCCTTCTGATAATTGAGGATAATGTTTAATTAACCAAAGAACAGCCTCAGGTCTATCTTGTCTTTTTGAAAGAGGAATGTATTGTTTAATTTTTTTTTGAGATTTTATGTCTAATGTTTTTTGGTTTAGAACTAAAGGTTTAGAGGAGTCTTTAGAGGACTCATCAATTGATTCTCTTGTTAACTGTCCTGCTAAGATAGGGTTGTAAGCCTTGATTCCTTTTGCAACATCACCGTCAGCTATTCCTTTTACTTCTAACTCATGAAGAGCACAAAAGTCTGCTATTTGTTTAAAACTAATTTTAGTATTTTCTACCAGCCAAACAGCTGTAGCTTTTGGCATTAAAGGTCTGTCTTGCATTATTTTTTATCTTCGTTTGATCTTAAATTTTTAAATTTTTTGATAAACTTGCTCACTCGACCTTTATCTAAAAGCTTTTGAGTTCCACCCGTCCAAGCAGAGTGTGACTTAGAATCAATATCAAGCTTTAATGTTTCACCTTCTTTTCCCCAGGTAGACATAGTTTCAAAATGACTTCCATCAGTCATTACAACTTTTATTTTGTGGTAATTTGGATGTATTTTTTTCTTCATATTTAGACAGTCTAATATAATAAAATAAAATAATTAACAATAAAAAATTGATTATTTTAATATTTTAATCATTTCTTCGTTGATTTTAGAGTTACTTACTAGAATATTTTTGTTTTCTATGTAATTTTCGTCTCCTTCAAAATCTGTTACATAGCCCCCAGCTTCTTTAACTAAAATAATTCCTGCAGCGACATCCCAATAATTTAAATTTCGTTGCCAAAAACCATCACATCTACCAGCTGCTACATAAGCCATATCAAGTGCAGCACTTCCCATTTTTCTAATAGGTACAGAAACTTTTGATGAAAAATTTTTATACTCTTCTAAAACTAATTCTCTATTTTCAGCATCATGTCTCGGTCCGCCTGTAACAATCATGCAATTCTTTAACTCCGATCTAGAAGAAACTCTCATTCTTTGGTTGTTCAAATAAGAACCATTTCCTTTTTCTGCTATAAACATTTCATTTTTTATTGGATCATAAATGATACCGCAAATTATTTCTTTGTTATGCTCCAAACCAATTGATATTCCAAAGTGTGGTATTCCATGTAAAAAATTAGCCGTTCCATCAATCGGATCTATAATCCATCTAAATTCTTCGTCATTTTTTATTAACCCAATCTCTTCACTTAAGATCGAATATTTTGGTCTAGCTAATTGCAATTCAGTAATTAATATTTTTTCAACTCTTTTATCTGAAGCTGTAACAAAATCTCCCGGTCCCTTTAAAGACACTTGGAGATTTTCTATTTCACCAAAATCTCTAATTAAAGTTTTTGATGCTTTTCTACATGCTTTTACTAAAACATTTATGTTAGGAGAAGAAAGTGGCATTTATTTAACTTTCTTTACATAATCAAGGGTTCTTGTATCTAAAATTATTTTATCACCTGAATTAATAAATGGAGGTACTGTGATTTTAATTCCATTTTCTAAAGTTGCTGGTTTATAAGATGAGGAAGCTGTTTGTCCTTTTATTGCTGCATCAGTTGTATCTATAGTTAATTCTATGTGAGATGGCAAATCAATAGACAATGCTTGGTCTTCATAAAATTGAACAACAACTTCCATATTTTCTTTAAGTAATTTATTTTTTTCACCAAGTATATTTTTATTAACAATAATTTGTTCAAAATTATCTTGGTTCATAAAATGACAACTGTTTTCATCTTCATATAAAAAATTAAATTTTTTATCATCTAAAATTGCTCTTTCAACAGAATCGCTCGATCTAAATCTTTCATTTAATTTTATGCCTCTTTTAACACTTTTAAGTTCAACTTGGTTAAAGGCTCCACCTTTTCCAGGCTTAACATGCTGCGCTTTTAGAACTGACCATAAATCTTTATTATGTTCAATTACCATCCCAGGTTTAATTTCATTTCCTAAAATTTTCATTTTTATTCAAATTTTTTTATTGCAGAAACCGGATTTAACTTTTTATTACTCCACACACTACTGGAACAAGCAATAAAATCAGCTCCATTCATTAAAATTTTTTTATAATTAGAACTGTTTATTCCACCTATTGCAACGGTTGGCATATTAATTTTTTTTTTAGCCCAACGCAATGTTGTCAAGTTGGCCCTGGATACTGTTTTTTTTGTAGAAGATTTAAAAAAAGAACCAAAAGCGATATAATTTGCACCGGAGTGTTTTGCTATTATTGCTAGCTTTTTAGAGTTATGACAAGTTACCCCAATTATTTTATTTTTTCCTAAAATTTTTCTACTACTAAAAAAATCCATATCTTTTTGTCCAATATGACAACCATCAGCGTTTACTAGCTTAGCAATATACGGATCATCATTTATTATTAATTTAACTTTATTTTTTTTAGTTATTTTTTTAATTTTTTTTGCAGCTTTAATTAAATTCAAAGTATTAGTTTTTTTTATTCTTAATTGAAAATACTTAACTTTCTTAGTTTTAAG
>LWDU01035473.1_pt1 | contig 18731 bp, 13 predicted proteins | sample 727161 | NCBI WGS metagenome assembly LWDU01 (sample SAMN04566230, study PRJNA314399) | hydrothermal vent metagenome | isolation source: deep sea hydrothermal plume seawater | place: Mexico: Gulf of California, Guaymas Basin | collected 2004-07-11
AATAAATGTCGATACACAGGGAATCACAGCTATTGGAATGCCAGTAAGCATAACAGAACTTCTAGGAGTCTATACTGACGGGCTGAAAAGCCCTGTGGGTACTGACAAATAGACTTGTCAGAATTGACGGAATTGACCGAGCAAAACATACAACCGCCATCGATTCCCGCTGGTTGTCATTGCTTACGTTGCCTGGCTCTACTATCGATTAAACTTCAGTCACCTTGGTATTGAAGACCTTCCAGCCGAGCAAGGCATGACTGTCAGCCACGAATCCATTCTGTGCTGGCGCATCAAATTCGACGCTATAGTCATCAGAGGATTGAAACGAAAACACCGAGTTTTGTTTTCGTTACTTGCTTCCCACACGGACTAGATCATCGGCAAGGTAATACCCGGCCCGCCAGTAGTGGAACGCCGCCCACAGGTTCACAAAACCCCAGGTAAAAAGACTATAGCGCAGCGCATCGGCATTAAAAGTGCCAACGAGCATGTCAGAAAGAAATCCAACAGCCGGTGGGCCAAATACAAAACCGATAAAGTTCAGAACAAACAACAACACTGCAGCGGCGACAGCTCGCATGCGCACCGGGGCAAGCCCCTGAACCTGGGCGAACGTCGTGCCCTGGTAGAAGTTGCCAAGCATAATAGGAAAGCTGAGCAACAACAGCGAAAGCCACCAGACATCAACCATGAATGCTGCAGCACTGCAGGGAACGGCCACGAGTAAGGCAACAGTCACAACCCACAAATACCAACGCGTATCTTTGGCACCAAAGCGGTCTGAAAGCCATCCGCCAGCAACAATACCGATCCCACCGGGAATCCCAAGTACCAACCCGAGCCAGAAACCTGCTTCGGTAAGACTCATATCGTAACTGCGAACGAAAAAAGTGGGCGCCCAGGTAACAAGACCGTAGCCAACGAAAGCAGTTAAACCTCCGCCCGTTGCCAAGTGTAAAAACGAACGACGGGTAGCCAGGTACTGTGCCACTTCCAAAATAGTAGGGTTTTTCTCCGCTGAGTTAGTCTGCACGCCATCGGCATGCCCACGAGGTGGTTCCTTTACTGTCAGGAACACCACAAATGAGAGCAACAGTCCCGGTATACCGACGACAAAAAATGCCATACGCCAGCCAAATGCATCGGCAATGGCACCACCGGCAAACATACCAAACATGATGCCTACCGGAATGCCCAGGGCATAGATACTCAGCGCTGTCGCTCGCTCTTTGGCTGGATAAAGGTCCGCCAGCATTGAGTGGGCAGACGGACTGCACCCGGCTTCCCCTATACCCACACCAATGCGTGCGACTGCCAACTGCCAGAAGTTCATCGCAAGACCTGACAAAGCCGTCATGCCACTCCAAACGGCCAACGACAGACCGATAAGGTTGCGTCTGTTCCAGCGGTCTGCGACAAGTGCCAGAGGCATTCCTAACGTCGCATAGAAAATGGCGAAGGCAGTCCCGGACAATAATCCCATCCCGAAATCGGATATGCCGAGATCTGCTTTTATCGGTTCGATAAGGATCGAGAGTATTTGTCGATCAATAAAGTTAAAGGTGTAAACGACGACTAAAACGCCAAGCGTGTAGCGCTTTACATTCTCACTAATGAGGGGCGGCAATACTTCAGACAATGGGATACCTAATGAATATGGGGGGGTTATGAACAATGTAATACGGAGATAATATGAATTAACTACGATTCCGTAAAGGTTACCCAGTATCTTACTGCCCCGGAACATCCTGCCAATCCGGGATTCTGATGAATTCTTAGTTTAAACGCCAGGACATCGACCTGATTTTCGCGCAATGAACCACTTTCACGATCGTCTCATGTCGCCAGGCCGAGACAGACTTCACCGGCAAGATGAAGCAGTAGCCCGGCAAATAGCGAGCGCCTGCTGCTTGGCGGCATACTGGCCGTGGGAATCAGTCTTTTACTGCTACTTCGATCAGGCCGATAACGACTAGAATTGTGTTCAGAATGGTGTCTTCATACATGCAGTCTTCCTGCTTATAGTGATGGTTTTAGGTTGCTCCAAGAAACAACACCATCCCCTTCTTGCGTTATTACTCTTTAACCTGCTAACTGCGCCTGAAATAATTTTAGCCTAACTGTCAAATCTACACTCGACAGAACCAGATTAAATTGAGCACCGTTAATGGATCGCGCCACTTTAAAAGAACTGCTAAGACTCGCTTACCCGATGATCATCTCTCAGGGTGCGTTCGCAGTCATGATCTTTACTGATCGTTACTTCATGTCGCTGGTTAGCCCAACACATATGGGGGCATCACTGGGCGGCGGAGTAGCATCGTTTTTTTGCATGTCGCTGTTTATTGGCGTGCTCTCCTATGGCAACGCGCTGACCGCACAATATTTTGGTCGAAAGGCTACTTCTAACACTTTTTTTTGCGCCTTTACTCGTCGCCATTGGCTACCTTAGCCTGGGTTCATTTGAGTTCATGGGCCATGCCCCCGAGCAGGTGGTACTTGCGCAGCAGTACTTTATTATTCTGATCTGGGGCGCGAGCTTCAGTCTGGCCAAGACATGCATCGCCTCGTACTTTTCAGGAATCGGCCGAACCTACATTGTTATGATTGCAGACACGGTGGGTGTTGCGATTAACATTCCACTTACCTGGGCACTGATCTTCGGCTACGGCGAAGTCCCGGCACTGGGAATTGCCGGTGCTGCTTATGCCACCATCATCAGTTCATTAATCAGCCTGTTGATCTTCTGCTACTTCTATCTCGAGCCGCATCACGCTACCAGTTTTATGGTTAAGCAGTCGTTCCAGCTAGACCGGGGTATTCTGCGCCGGTTTGTGCGCCTTGGATTTCCTTCTGGCATCGAAATGTTTCTTAACGTTGCCGCCTTTAACTTGTTTCTGCTGATGTTCCAGTCCTACGGGATTGCGGAGTCTGCCTCTGCGGCAATAGTGTTCAACTGGGATATCGTTTCTTTCGTCCCGATGATCGGGCTCAACGTCGCGATTATCAGTTTGATCGGCCGATATATCGGGGCGGGTGATACGACACTCATGAGTCAGGTGATTCGGATTAGCTTTATGCTTGGCCTGGGCTACTCCAGCGTCTTGGCGCTGTTGTTCTACCTGGGCCGCGAACCCCTGGTGGCAATTTTTCTGGCAACCGGTAGCTCAGGCGAGATTCAAACACTCGCCTCTTTTATGATGATTGGTTTAGCCACCTACGTGATGGCCGATGCCACTATTCTGGTTGCCGGCGGTGTACTTCGAGGTGCTGGTGATACACGTTGGCTGATGTGGGCGAGCGTGCTGATTCATTGGTTGATGCTGGCCGTGCAGTACTTTGTGATTAAAGTATGGGAGTTGGGACCGAAAGTTTCCTGGGTTGTGTTCGTCGCAATGATCCTGATGACGGCCATTATGTATTTGCTGCGGCTGACGAGTTCGCGTTGGCGAACACCAGAAGCTTTTGCCAGAGTCATGTCAGAACAGTAGTTGATGGCGCAACGACGATGAGTCAGACAAGTAGTCTTACAATGGTTCACGAAACTGCACAGTGAATGCGCCACTGGAGTGAGCGCGCAGTGACGGCAATGTTTGCTACTAACAGACAGAACCAGGGGCCCGTGAGTCGAATATCACTGTCGCTGCGGGCGATGCGGGGCGACTGGTTCAGTAATGCCGCAGGGGCCGGGGTATTATTTGCTCACGGGCCTGCGGCAACACAGTTCAGTTCGCACTCCCTTTCAACAAGATTCTAATTTTTGCCTTGAAGGCTGTCAGTATAAGTTGCTAGATCAAAGTAATCGCGCCAGATTTTTATTTTCCCATCTTCCATTTCGAAGATGCCTAAACAGGGCAGGTCGATTATATTACCCAGGGCAACGGTATGATCGACCCGTTCCACCATGACGATATCGCCTTCGGCAATGATATTGAGAATTTCCCAATCGGTGGATTCCCAAGAGCCCATAAAGCCAGCAATGAAGGCACGCACGTTTTCACGACCCTCTACCGGCTCGGTTGGCATATTGTAGTAGACACCGTCGTCGGTGAAATAGGCCGCCAGCTCATCAGCATCGAGCCTGGACCAGGCTACAACAAATTCTCTTATGGTTGTTTCGTTGCTCGACATAGCACCATCCGCAGCCTGAGCAATAGAAGATTGCGTCAAGCCTATCAAAAGTATGAAAAGAAATTTTAACCCTGAAACGCTGAACCTGCACATCATTTGTCACCTGTTGAGTTGATTACAGAAGATTACTTGCCCATCGTGGACCTATCCAGATAATTTATATCTAGCTGTTTTATATAGATACAAATGACATTAAACGACTTGAATCAATGACGTCCCATCACTCATCCCTCGCTCGTGCACCCGGGTCGGCGCATATAATTGCACTGCTCGATTGTTGTTATACGGCGAAGTATCATCACTGACCTTTGGAATACTTTGGTCCGAATTTGATACACCAAAATCTGATAGTTTCATCACTAACAGTGGCGCCACGTTCAGCAAGTAGACCCAGTATAATTCGTTGGCTGAGATTGAATCGATGCACTCAGAACTCCCCTACAACGAAACCGGTAAATTGTTGCGCAGAGTTGTCAGGAAATGGCGCAGGATCGAAGACGACTGATCAGCACCGGTTACGCGGGTTCGAAATAAAGTAGCGTCGCGCTGTCTTGCAGATGGAAAACGGGTTTTACCGCCATGCCGATGATCAACGCCTCTGGCGCAACATTGATCATTACCGAATTCAGACGAACACCTTCGTTCAGTTCGACAACAACAATCAGTTGAGGAATATCATCAGCAAATTGAGGTGCAGTTGGTTTGCGTGCCACTGTGTAACTGTAAAGGGTGCCGTTACCCGTAACCTCCTTCCAGGTAAGGTTGGGTGAGAGACAGCCGTTGCAATGACTACGCGGATAGAAAACCCAGGCGGCGCAGTCGTTGCACTGTTGCAATATCACCTGATGATTTGCCAATCCCTTCCAGAAAGGTTCGCTATTCGGAGTAGGTATAGGTAACGGTCTGATTGACGCCATGTTAAGCGCCCTCCAGGATTATCGCGGACTGCTCACTCATAATGCCACCTGTGCCCGTGATCAGCGCAGCATTGCAGTTGGCAATCTGACGGCCATCCGCCCTACCCATTATTTGTCGGACACCTTCAACGGGCTGTGACATACCACCTGCCATCCCTGCAGCTTGCCCCGCGCCCAGTTGTCCACCGTGAGTATTGACTGGAAAGCTGCCACTGAAAGTCAGGTCGTTCTCATTAACGAAAGTGGTGCCTTCTCCCTTGTCACAAAATCCTGAGTCTTCAATCGTTAAAAGCACCGTGATGGTGTAACAGTCGTAAGCTTCAAGCACATCAACATCTTTTGGCTTTTTCCCGGACATCGCGAAAGCACTTGCTGCTGCCGGTCCAACAGGTGATACCGTCATGTCCTCGGCATAGGTTACAGATCTAGTTGTCAGCCGCTCGCCGAACCCTGTCACAAAGACCGGCCGATGTTTGCACTTTTTAGCCAAACGCTCACTCACTACTACGACTGCACTTCCTCCTGCACACGGCATGACAATTTCAAGAATGTGTAACGGCTCTGCAATCATCTTGCTCTGCAATACATCGCCTATGGTAATTGGTTCACCGTAGAAGACTGCATTGGGATTGCCTTGGGCGTTGGTCCGCTGATCAACCGCTATTTTCGCCAGGGCCCGTTCGTCATAACCATAGGTGGCGGCATAGCGCTGCGCGATTAGCGCGTAACCGGCATTTTGCGCGACGTTGCCATAAGGTACGTCATACTCTGCTTGCGGCGAACCCCATTTGGCACTGGTAGATCCGTAGACTCGGGCCGGATCTTTAGGTGGTGGGTTTGGATTGGATGGGATCGGTAATCCGGGGGCGGCGCAGACAACGGCTTCGCAGATTCCCATTTCAATCGCCGCGGCAGCGCGCCAGATCATGCTGACAGGGGATGCCCCGCCAAGATCAACGGTTTCTGCGAAGTTGACCTGCAGACCCAGATACTCAGCAATGGTCGCCGGGGCAAACATGGTGGACTCGGGAATCGCTGCGCAACACAGACCATCAACATGGTGTTTGCTAAGCCCAGCATCAGCGAGTGCCAATTGGGTTAGTTCTGCCCACTGCTCCAGGTAGAACTTCCGTTTGCCCGTGTACTTCCGAACATTTTTGTAATCTGCGACACCGGTTACAGCCGCACGACCCTTCAGACCCATCAGAACAATTCCTCTCATCGAGAGGAGCTACTATCGCAGAAAGATATTGAGATGACGAGGCTGTCATCCCGCCTGGATGTCTCGCAAAAAGCTTGCTAATACGGGTATTAACTGATGGTTACTCAGCAATCGCAAATTCGCGCGGTCAATTTCAAACATAATGGTTTTACCTACCATTTCCACATTTCATTACCATATAGGTAATTAATCCCCGAATAGTTCTAGGACTTTAACGATAATGTCTATATTCACGAGTCTTATTTACCACTAATGTGGTAATGGCAGGAGGATGAAGATACATTTCCCCCACCGAAAAGGGGGGAGAAAAATATGATGTTTAAGAAGATCCATCAAAATTCTACTGTTGCGTTCATCGCAATGGTAAGCGGAATTTTTGCTTTTAGTTCAATGTCAAACCATGCAGTAGCAGAAGACGCCAGGGTAAATAACCTGGCAATCGAAGAAATTATTGTCACAGCTCGAAAGAAAAACGAGTCGATTCAAGACGTCCCGTTAGCGGTTACCGCTATCACGGATCAACTAAAAGAGGGCAGTGTCCGTCGGTTAGAGGACATTCAGGCGTTTGCACCCAATCTATTCGTTAATCGGACACCGGGTATTGCCAGTGGTGCCGCGATTACGATCCGGGGTGTCGCATCGCTTGAAAGCGATAAGAGCTTTGAGCCCTCGATCGGGGTTGTGATGGATGGCATGTTCCTGGGAACATCGAGCGGCGTGCTTCTTGATAATTTTGATATAGAGCGCATCGAAGTACTTCGTGGTCCACAGGGAACACTGTTCGGTAAAAATACTACCGGCGGGATCCTTAATATCATCCGCACGCCTGTTTCCATGAATGAAAGGAGTGTTGATCTAAAACTCACGGCTGGTGAGTACGGTCGGCAAGATGTTAGCGCTGTCGTTCAACTTCCGATTATTCAAGATACGCTTGGGCTTAAATTATTTGCCGCTCAAGTTGAGCATGATGGACACGTCCGTAACACCACGCGAAATGAAGACGTTGGTGGCGATGACAAAACAAATTACGGTTTCACCGCGCTTTGGGCACCGACTGATAATTTCGATTTGAAAGTTCACTACGAAATTATGGAAGATAAGAGTGTGCAGGGCGCTTACGTTAATAGGAACCAAGTGGGTGAGTTAGCGTGTACGCTTACGCAGATTGGCTTTGATCCTGCAAACGGCTGTGAAAAAGACGCCAACGATGGCCCGGATAAGACCGAGTCTGACGGCGAAAACTTTAGTGACAATGATTACAAGTCTACGATCATCACAGCGAATTACGACACAGACGCCTTCCTGTACACCTACATCTATTCGAACCGCGACATGGATGAGCAAAACATGCAGGACTTCGACGGTGCGCCGGTTCATCTTTTGAGAATGAATTTCTTTAATGATTGGGAGCAAACGAGTCACGAATTCAGAGTGACCTCACAATTTTCAGACAAGGTTCAATTTATCGCCGGCGTTTATGATTGGGAAGCAGACTTTGAGCAACGTTGGGATGTTTATGACTTGTTTTATCAGCTATCGCGCCTGGGCGTTCCGCCTTGGGGCGCTGGTAGACAGGGCGTTGAAGGATACACCGATGTCTTCCCTTGGGAAGATGATGTTGCTGGTAATAATGGCCAGGCTCAGGTGACTGAATCCTTAGCCGTGTTCGCGTCAGCAGACTGGTATTTGAATGACCAATGGACGTTAACAGCAGGTTTCCGTTGGACTGAAGAAGAAAAAGACTTTGTAGGTGGTGCATCTGCGCCAGGGTATTACCCAGACAGAGGCGAGCCATGGCCTGGAGTTTTTAATCCTTACTTTGCGAAGGCCAAATGGACAGAAACAACGCCAAAAGTTGGCGTAAGGTACCAACCGTCAGATGACGTCATGTACTACGCGTCATACAGCGAAGGGTTTAAGAGTGGTGGTTTCTTTGCGCGTCAGGCTAATTATAACATCGACCCATCCTATGAGCCGGAATATGTCAAAAATTATGAGTTTGGCTGGAAGACGACATTACTAAACGGAAGAATGATCTTTAACGGTGCTATCTTCAGGTCAGAATATGACGACAAACAAGAATCTATTCTGATTCCCGTTGATCTATCAAATGTTGCAACCGTTGTTCGAAACGCTTCTTCACTTGAGATGACCGGATTGGAATTAGAGGTGATGTACCAGATTAGTGAAGCCTGGGACGTTATGGCAACGTATGGCCACTTGAAATCAGAGTACGATAATTACCTTGCTGATCTTACCGGTGACGGAATTATTACTGACAATTCAGACCTAGAGCCACGTAACACACCTGAAAACACCTTTGGTTTAACGACGTCTTATACCACTCGATTGGGCAGCGGTGACCTGAAAGCAAGGGTGTCTTACCGCTTTAGGGATTCCATGGAGAGTGAGTCTCAGAACAATCCATTAGGTAGTCTAGACAGCATTCATAATGTCAACGCGAACATAAACTATACAATCAATAATTATGGTATATCGGTGTGGGGCAGAAACATCACAGATGAAAGAGAACAAAGGTGGTCAACGATTGGCGGCCTGACTTCTCGCGGCTGGTGGAATGAGCCTGCTACTTACGGTGTAACCTTGTCAGCCTCTTTTTAAGAATGGTTGAGCAATAGTAAAATGATTAAGGGCGCTTTATGCGCCTTTTTTTTGGGGGAAAAATTCTGACAAGCCCGAGATCTTTGGTCCGCTCACGATCTTGGGGTTTCCGGTTGTTGGCTCATATATCCTTCGATCCATCGCTTTAAAAAGCACTCTGGACACCTACCGTTGCTCGACGACTTGGCCGCCATAATTCAGCAACGGTCTCGGTCTTCTCCGGTTTGGTATACCGTCGACGGATTCACCGAGTACCATAAAAAACGGAGGCCGTAATGGTCTCCGTCGTGTTATTCCAGGATCAGCCCTAACGGCTTCGCCTGCCGCTGCGGGCCCCACCGCGCTGGCGCGCTTGTGCATCACGATTCATCTTCTGATGATTCAGCTGAGGCCGGGATTGTGCGCGCTGCGCTGGCATACTGGACGGCTTCTGGCGTTGCAAAGTCTTCGCTGTAGCGGGCTTGCTGTTGGACGTATTCTTCCAGCTGTTGTTGTTCCGCACCTGCCACTGGTCAGCATTTTTGCGTGCCACCTGGCCATGCTCACTGGCATATAAATCGTTTTTGCGCGCTGTGTTACTGCGGGCAACTTGCCGCTGACCCTTCAATGCATTCTTATCAGCGTTTCGATGACGGTTTTTGTCATTGTTGTACAGGTTGTTCTTACGATTGGAATTGGAAATGTTATTGCCAATCTTGTTGCGATTACCCACGCTGACACTGTTGCCGATATTGATATCGCCAGTATTGATGTTGATGTCGTTGTGGTGGTATCCGCCACCGTATCTCCCGCCGCAGCAGTAGCCGCCATGGTAGCCGTGATAGCCGCCGCCCCAGCTCACGCCGACCCGGTAGAAGGGCCCACCCCAGCTCACGCCATAGTTCCAGCCCGTCCAGGGGTTGTAGCCCACATGGAATCCCCAGGTAGGTGCGCGTGGGTAATAAACGGCGCCTATATAAGGGGGGTAGTACCAGCCGGTACCGTAAACAGGCACACCGTAATAAGGGTACGACCACATGTATCCAGGGGTGTAACCCACGTAGACAACCTCTGGCGTAGAATCGTACACGGTGACATAGGTTGTGTTGTAAACAGGAGAGCTGGGCGGAATAGCTGCGATTTTATCGCTGGGTAGGGTGTCAGCTACAATCCATGGGCCCTCTGCAGAGGCGCTGGAAAACCACACGCCGTTGTCTACGGCATAGAACTCGCCATCAATTCGTAGCACCTGAGCCGCAGTGTTCACGGCATAGTCGATCTCTGTGTCTTTAATGGCTTCAAACCGGGGTTTGCCGTCATACGTTACGGTTAGCTTTGCTTCACTTCGCCTGATCGCCGAGGTTTGCGGTATCTGTGCATCAGCTATCGCTTCATTGGCTTCTTCCGTACCAGCGATAGACGTTCTAACGCCGCCAATATCTGAGGCGGGTGGGATTTCCTTAAAGGCCTCGGGTAGTTTATCCGCGCGAACAAAAACCCACGGGCCATCTTGCTTGGCAGACCGAAACCAGCGGCCGGACAACTGGATGTACATGTTGCCGCTGGCTAAATCTCGCAGCCAGGGTGTTTCAGTGTTTTTGACATAGAGCAGCTTGCCACCGTCCAGGCTGGTCCACTCCGGTTTGCCGGCACTAACAATGAGCTCGGTAGGCGCATTTGCGGTGACAATAGCGGGAATTACCGTTGGCACCGGGTCGTTTGATGTTGGAATCATGGCCACCAAATCTGCCGGTGGAGAGGTCGTTTGCTCCCAGGGGCCCATAGCGGCCTTGGATTGGTACCACAGGCTGCCACTGGTGAGATAAAACTCTTTGGTTTTGGTGTTTTTTACGATAACAAGGGCAGTATTCAGCGCGCGCTGGTAGGGGCTGTTCTCGACCTCCTCGAAGTGCGGTTTGCCATCGAACAGTGCGAGAACAGCGAGTTTTTCGCTGAACACGATTTTCGGCGGGTCGTTATTAATATCTTCCAGACTCTTTTGCACTTTCTGCGAGGTGGTAAGCGCTGCGGTCATACCGGTTAGAGAGGCCTCAAAGCTGGCGTTGTTCAAGGCCTTTTCAGCGGCCTGCTTGAATTGCTGTTCTCCTGTGTCTTTGGAGTCTGGCCAGGCGACCTTGGTGACTGTTATGTTACTGAAGCTGACCGTATCTTCATCGCGGTCGGTTTCGATAGATGAGGTGAACCAAAATACCCCGTAGATCGGGTCCTTCCTGCTTTTCATTTCAATCGACATGGCGGCGCGTCCCTTCAGGGTTTTGCCGTTCAATTCTTCCGGTTGTGGCTGGTAGACGACGATAGTACCGCCTTCTACTGGCAGTTCCTGTGGCCAATTACCAGCGGATGAAAATTGTGCGACCGCAAGTATGAGCAAAGCTACTGCCCAGCTGAGCACGCTGACCTTGTTCCCTAAAAATCTCTTCATACTGGTTTGTTTCTCCCATTGGATTACAATGCACTGGATTACAATGCACTGGATTCCTGACTGAAATATAGAAAAATATTGCCTCGGTAAGCGCCGCTGCTCATCTATCCTAAACGCTTTTGCCACAGAAGAGACCAATTTTGAGCAATCCCTGCGCAAGAAGATAAACAAAATAAACCACATTTTCTAAAGATCGAGCAAGTACGACAATTGCTGACTAGATCGACAGGTGTTTACCTCTATTCGTATCACGATCCCCGAGGTCGTTATTTTAGTGCTAGTCTTGTCTGCCCGGCTCAAAGGAACAATTCTGATGCGTTCGATCTTGCTCATAGTGCTTTTGTTAATTGCTTCCCTGGTGCTTGCAGAAACTGAACCCGTCTCGATGGATGACTACACCACCTGTGCCGTCTATCACAGGATGATGGCAGGCTCTTTCAGGCTGAAGGGTGGTCTTCAGATCATTGCGGATCTCGAATCTGAAAAGATGGATGATCTTATTAAAATGTCCAAACTCGCAGCCGCCGAAGAGTATGGCGAGGCCTCCGCAGAAGAATACTTCCTTGAAGAGTGGCGTGATGTACTCGCCTATATGACCGACCAGATCAACCGCAACTACGAGAACGTATCCGTGCTAAAGGCCAGATACAAAAAACGATGTGATCGTCTTGGGGCGTCATTAGTCAGTGGCGCAACAAAAAAGAAGCTCTAAGCCATAACTTCTTCACGGGCTTCGTTACCGCTCGCCAAATATTGGATTGCGGGAACATGTCGTGCCAGCGAAACGAGCGATGGTGAGGTGCCCCGCACCGGTTGTACATTCCGAAAATCGGCAATTTCCATATCAACAGCGGAACCTCGCGACGGCTCTCCAGAATCATGGCAGACTTAAACAATAAACTGACTTGCAGAAAAGGTCGGATCATCTAGGATACACAATTCAAATTTTACGGAGCATCTTATGTCGCGAATCCTGGTTTTTGTTTTCGCCGGTCTGCTGACTGGCTGTTCCGACAGCGGCGATACCACCGTGCAATCCAGCTCGACACCTTCTGTAGAGCTCCCAAATATGCAAAAAATTCTGCAATCGAAATTTCTTAACGCCAAACCAGGTGATGTCATAACAATCCCGGCAGGAACGTTTGATTTTCAACGATCGCTGTCGCTAAAAGTTGATGGCGTCACCGTTCGCGGCGCGGGCATGGATAAAACCATCCTCAACTTCAAGAACCAGATAAGCGGCGCAGAGGGCATACTGGTGACAGCCAGCGATTTCACTATCGAAGATCTGGCCATTGAAGACACTAAGGGTGACGCCCTCAAGATCAATGATGGAAAGAACATCGTCGTACGTCGGGTTCGCACTGAATGGACTAATGGACCAGACACCAGCAATGGTGCCTACGGCATTTATCCAGTGCAAACAGAGAACACACTGATCGAGGGAGTCATTGCTATAGGCGCCTCCGATGCTGGTATCTATGTTGGTCAGTCTCGTAACGTTGTAGTCCGTGACAGTAGAGCAGAATACAACGTGGCGGGTATCGAGATCGAGAACACGGTAGACGCCGATGTGTACAACAATGTCGCAACCAACAACACCGGCGGCATACTGGTGTTCAACATGCCTAACCTTTCCCTTGAGGGTGTTAGGACACGAATCTACAACAACCAAATCGTCGACAACAACACTGCGAACTTTGCAGCACCGGGCGGCGCGGTTGCAGGGGTGCCTGCGGGCTCAGGTATTTCAATAAATTCCAACGACCTTGTTGAGATTTTCGACAATGATCTTAAGAACAATCAAACCGCCCACATTGTGATCTCAAGCGTTTACTCGACCAACTACAGCGACAGAGAAAACGCTTCTTCTTTTGATCCGTATCCAGAAAAGATATCAATTCATGACAATCGTTATGAGGGTGGAGGTAACGACCCCGACACAAATTATCTTCCCCAACTTAAGGATGCCGTCTTTGGCGAAGAGGGATCGTTTCCAAACGTTATCTGGGATGGTTTTGTGAATCCAGAACTCGTTGTGGATGGCAAACTGCCAGCCGAGTATCGGATCTGTATCTACAATGAAGCTTCCAGCGCAGTCTTTAACGTCGATGCGCCAAATCAGTTCGCCAGTCCAGGGGTCAACGAGACTGACCACCAGTGCCGGCATACCCCGCTGCCTGCTGTGCAGTTAGAGAGCTTTTGAACGTTGCGCCTTAATCCTCTCGCTCTGGCGAGCTTCTTGCTATGCGTATTGGCCCTCGCGGGGTGTGCACCACAGGTTTCCAGGTTTCCAGATAAAGATCCGGCGCTACTGTCAGGCTGGTCTCTCATGTCACCGCAGAGCAATCAGTTGGTATTGCACGATGACGTTCACCCGTATCTGCTCAATGCTACCTTGTTTACCGACTATGCCCACAAACTTCGTACCATTACGATTCCGGAAGGGCACCTGGTCACGGTGAATTCAGAGGGTTCCCTGAACTTTCCGGTAGGAAGCATCATCAGCAAGACCTTCTACTACCCGAAAGCCGATAGCGGTGTTCTGCAGGCTGATGACGATGGCAGCCTGTTCAAACCAGATGTCGGCACAAGCGGTGGGCTTGATTTGACAAAAGTCCGCCTAGTGGAAACCCGACTGTTAGTTCACCGACAGTCTGGCTGGGTCGCATTACCCTATGTGTGGAACAACGAGCAGACCGAGGCTACCCTGGAAGCTACCGGCGATATCAAATCACTGGAACTTGTGCACGGTCCAGAGCGTCGGAGCTTCCCTTACATTGTGCCCGACCAGAACCAATGCGCCGGGTGTCACGGCACCAACACCGCCTCAAAATCAGTCAATCCCATAGGGCCCAAAGTCGCGAACCTGAACCGTAATGGTTATGACGGCAATCAAAATCAACTTGATGCCTGGCAGGCAGACGGCTGGCTTGAGCTCAATAGCAATCCAGTACCAGCCATGAAAGACTGGCAGGATACTTCAAATACTCTTGAAGATAGAGCAAGGTCTTACCTTGATATTAATTGTGGGCATTGCCACAGTGAACAGGGACCGGCGGATACTTCAGGTCTCTATCTGGACATTGCAACCAAACACAAGATGCGTCTGGGTGAATGCAAATTACCCATCGCTGCGGGCCAGGGCACCGGAGGGAACAAATTCTCCATTGTTCCCGGCAAACCTGAAGAATCTATTCTAGTCTACCGGATGACTTCCATCGACCCGGGCGCAATGATGCCGGAACTCGGCAGGAGCCTCGTTCACGACGAGGGTGTTGCACTTATCGCTGACTGGATCAGTGAAATGGAAGGCAGCTGCAACAACTGACCACCATTTGCACTGGAGAGCTCGAAGGGATGCTCAAAAGGGGACTATGGGAGTTAATTGTCTTTCTGTGGGGCAAAATCTGATTCCGACGTCAAATACAGCGCCCACCATCAACCTCCAGTGCAACGCCGGTAATCATCGCAGCATCGTCACTTGATAAATAAAGTGCTGTGGCAGCAATATCTTCGGGCGTTGAGAGCCGGCCCAGCGGAATAGACGCGATGAATTTTTCTCTTGTTGTTGGCGTATCGCCACCCATGAAAGAAGCCAACAAAGGCGTTTCACCCGCAACCGGGCAAATAGCATTAACTCGAATGCCGTTGGGGGCCAGCTCTATTGCCATAGACTTGGTCGCCGTCACCATCCAGCCTTTCGACGCGTTATACCAGGTCAGATTGGCCCTTGGGCTAAGCGCCGCCGTCGAGGCGATATTAACAATCGCGCCAGCACCGGCCTTTTTCATCCAGGGCACGCCGTACTTGCTGGTGTAAAACACGCTTTTCGCATTGACCGCAAACACTTTGTCGAAGTCTTCCTCGGTAACATCCTCCATTTGCATGGGAAGGTGGGTTGTCCCCGCATTGTTGACAAGAATGTCGAGAGAATCCCATCGGGACCTTAGTTTGGCAAACGTTTCGCTGACACTGCCGGAATCCGTCAAGTTGGCATATTCGAAGTGCACTCTGTCTGTTCCTAAAGAATCAATCAGTGCATTGGCCCCGGCTTCATTCAAGTCAACAATCGCGACCTTCGCGCCTTCCGCAAGAAACCTGGTCACGATCCCGGCACCAAAACCTGAAGCTCCTCCGGTCACCACAGCAGTTTTATCCGTCAATTTCACTCAGTCTGTTCTCCGGAAAGTAATTCATAAGTTGCAATTGCCATGACCTTTGCAGATTCAACCATATCGGTGACACCAACATATTCGTTAGCCTGGTGCGCCAAATCAAGGATACCTGGTCCGTAAGCAATACAATCCTTTAACTTGCCAATTCGATCAATATGCTTTTGATCATAAGTTCCCGGGGAAACCACATACTGCGGTTCTCGGTCAAACACCCTGGAGATTCCGCGAGCGACAGACTGAACAACAGGTGCATTCTGATCGGTCATTGATGGCACTACTTCAAACAGATCCTTAAGTGAATAGGAAAAGTTCTCTCTGGATTTCATGAGCCCCTCAAGAAGACTCAGCACTTCGAGCTTAACCTCTGACAATTGCTCCTCAATCAAAAACCTTCTGTCGAGCACGATTCGACAGGAATCAGCAACCAAGGGTGCTGGAAACCCTGCAAAGCCTTCTGCCAGTCCGCCGTGAATGGAGTTAATGTTCAGGGTAGATTGTTTCGCGCCTTCGGGTACCACGGGCATTGCTGTTACTTTCTGCTGTAGGGATGGAATTAATTTTTGCTCAAATTCATCGAGCACGGCGGTCATATGTCGAATAGCGCTATCACCAAGAAACGGCATCGACCCATGAGCCACCGTGCCAAATGTTTCTAATTCGGACCACCAGACACCTCGATGACCAAGACAAATTCTGTCTTTATTCAACGGCTCGGGAATGATCACATGATCTATTCTAGGTACAGCCATCCAACCCTTCTCGGCGAGGTATGCGACACCACCGTAGCCCCCGGTTTCTTCATCCGCGGTACCTGAGATTTCTATGGATCCAGGATAGTCCGGCATCCATTCAAGCAGCGCCTCGACGGCGATGATTGATGCCGCCAGACCACCTTTCATATCACAGGTTCCACGACCAAAAATCTTGCCATCTATTAATTTTGCATCAAAGGGATCCTCATCCCAACCCAGGCCCGGAGGGACAACATCGATGTGGGAATTGAAATGGACGCAGGGACCCGATCGGCTGCCCTCTTTCCTCGCGATGATATTCAACCTGGGGTATTGCTCATCGTCACCCGGCGTACCTTCTGCCCTGATTATATTGATTTCGAAATCTCGGTCTTCCAACCGGCTTCTTAACAGTTCAATGCAGTCACCATAATAATCCCCCGGCGGATTGATCGTCGGAATTCGCACAAGCGCCTGAGTCAACTGAATCAGTTCTTCTTCCTTGCTTTCAACCAAAGCCAGTAACTTATCGATTGAGGGTTTCAGATTACTCACTATCCACTCCTGATTGACGTCCCGTTAACCGCCCCTTAGTAGAAACTGCCACTAACTCTGATCAAACTTTTTGACCCTTCGAGCCCAAGTTCTGAGGGCACGCTTAATGAGCAGCATTCCAAAGTTTGCAGTGACCATATCAAAAAACTCATGTTGGAACCTTTTACATCCCTGCATTGCTGCAAAGGCACTTCAATAAAATCGCGCTCGGTATAACCAGTACCGTCGACTCGATCGTTGAGCTATCGGCCAATAAGCCCTACATAGAATGCCCAACGGTAAAGAAACGGTTCAGACAAGGCTCGAATCAGGACTTCAGCAGACTGAAGTTCGAGGGCCCTCTCAGGGCTCAAGCGCATGGTTTCATTAAAACAGGGTATCACCACCCCATGCCCCTGTGAACTGCAGGTCTTACGCTCAGCTCTTCAAACCATCGCTTGTAAACGGGCATTATAAATCGCATTTTTCCAGGATCTGGCAATATCCTGATCAGGAATTTTCTGGATTAAAAGCCTCTGTGAGCAGCCTGAGATAACGTTACCCGTCACCCCCTCATTGTGATTCAAGAGTTAGTCCCAGCATGAAGTTCACAGAATTCACGATTTCCCCTAAAGGTTAAACGTAGCTACTGCTTTCGTGGTCACCTGGATGACTCAACAAGAAATCAACACACAGTTTGATTTCAGGGAACTGATACTTTGACCTGAGATAAAGAAGAAAAATACCAATATCTCTGGATCGATTGAGAGAGATGAGTCTGCCGTGGGTACTTCAACGACTTCCCCACTATCGAGACCTGCGGAGTTTCAAAAAGACTGCATTTTTAGGCCAGGAAGTGTCGGGAGAAAGCCATGGAAGTGCCAACGGCATGGCGAAATTACTTGACCACTACCCAGCGTGGCAGTAGCTTATGTTGAAGAATAATGACGCGAAAAACCCGACCGAATGGCAGACGCATACGATATTCCGCTGGACAAAATTGATGTCACTCAGGCTGATTTATACCAAAGTGACACCATCGGTGGTTACTTCAAACGCTTGCGCGACGAAGCGCCTGTTCATTACTGTCCGCAAAGCCGGTTTGGCCCTTATTGGTCTATTACCCGCTATGCAGACATTATGGCAGTGGACACCAATAACCGGGTATTTTCATCTGACGCCGAGAATGGTGGCATTCAGATGACCGATTTCCCCAAAGGGTTGGAGCGGAAGAACTTCATCAATATGGATCCACCCGAACACGATGTGCATCGCAAGATTATTAGCCCCATCGTTCGGCCTTCAAATCTTGTAAATTTTGAAAGCATCATTCGCGATCATGCAACAGAGATCCTTGATGACCTACCGCGGGGCGAAGCCATAGACTGGGTGGACCACGTCTCGATTGAACTCACCACGCGAATGCTGGCGACGCTGTTCAATTTCCCCTTTGAAGATCGACGCTTGCTCACCTTCTGGTCGGAAGTTGCAACCGCTGAGTTAGTACCGGGCACTGAAATCGATACCGAACAAAAGCGGGTTAAGGCATTGCAGACCTGTCTTGATTATTTCAATGATCTCTACCAAAAGCGGGCAGACAGCGAACCCCAGAGCGACCTGATTTCGATGCTTGCGCATTCCTCTCTGGAAATGGATCAGCAGGAGTTTCTTAGCACCTTGATCCTGTTGATTATTGGCGGCAATGACACGACACGTAATTCAATTACAGGCGGACTGTTGGCTCTGCATGATCATCCAGAGCAATGGGCAATGCTCAAGCGTGATCCGGGACTGATCTCGACCATGGTGCCAGAAATTATTCGCTGGCAAACGCCCCTCACCATGATGCGGAGAACGACGACCGAACAGGCTGAAATAGCAGGCGTGGAGATACCCGCAGGAGAAAAAATCGTTATGTGGTATCTGTCCGGCAACCGTGACGAGCGAATGATTACAGACCCGGATCAATTC
>LWDU01035005.1_pt1 | contig 18729 bp, 16 predicted proteins | sample 727161 | NCBI WGS metagenome assembly LWDU01 (sample SAMN04566230, study PRJNA314399) | hydrothermal vent metagenome | isolation source: deep sea hydrothermal plume seawater | place: Mexico: Gulf of California, Guaymas Basin | collected 2004-07-11
CCGAATTACTCTGAATTTCAACCAGTTCCATACCGAACTTGGCCACCGCTTCATCGGCCCCCTTAAAACCCATGTCGTTGAAGGACAAATCACCTCGTCCTCCCACGTCCACCACTAATGCCACTTTCCCGGCAGCCTGTGCTGTCCCAACCAACAACCCACCCACCACTGCAACCACCATAAGCCACAACGCTGCGAGTTTTATACGAAAGACTTTCATTAGGTCTCTCCTCCCGGATAATTTTCCCCAACAGTCACTCTAGCGGTGATCTTTCCTCGCATCAATAAATGGCAACCTATGGTGCGTCACAACAGATTCACTTCGTCGGCGAAGGGAATGCTGGTTTGGGCGCCCAGTCCAATACAAGCTCGCGAAGCGGCCNAATGTCAGGATCTGCGCGTCGACTACCGCGATCACACTCCCCGGACCTCGGGTCACCACAACATTGAAATGGTGCGAATCAGCGAGTTGTTCAGCAATGTGGGTGATATCTTCTTGCCGGGAGCTACTCGCCAGGAAAGCCGCCTCGACTTCATTGACGACCAACCAATCGACATGGCTCAGCAGTGCATTGGGGACGTGCGTAGCTGGCGCGAGATTGAAAAGTACCGGCGTGCTCAAATGTTTCGCACGCTGCGCCAGCCGCAAGTTTTGCTCAATTGGGATTTCCTGCTGTAGCACCACGACCCCAGCCTGGTCTATCAGTTCATCGGCAACCTGATCGGATTGGATATCCTGATTCGCACCACTGGCTACTCCAATCAGGTTACAACCCACCTCGTCCACCATGACGACAGCACAGCCCGTGTTGCGTTTCGTCTTGACGATGTAGGACAAATCGACCCCGTCTTGCTCGAGCAAAGCGAGGGCCAAAATGCCATGCGCATCATCACCCACCGCTCCGATAAAAACGCTGTCAGCACCTGCTCGTCGAGCTGCCAACGCCTGATTTGCACCTTTCCCACCAGGTAGGGGCTGATAATCGTCCGTCAGCACGGTTTCCCCGCTGATCGGCAGCGTCGATACCCGCATGACGAGATCGACGTTAACAGAGCCGAACACCAGCACGCTCGGCCGCGCGCTCATGGCAACGTTGATAGCTTCTGTGTCAGCTGTGAGAAAAACGCCTCATCATTCACCGCGTAAGCCACATGGCAGTTAGGCTGCGCCTCAGTTGCCTGCCACCAATCTGCCACTGTCTGGCCAAGGGTGAGTGGCGAGGCGATCTCAATTTGAACATTGACATGACGACAAGCGAAAAGCGTCGAATCCAAAAGATGCGCGATCACACACGGATCATGCAACGGACCACCATCAGTTCCATAACGACTGCGATCATAACGACAGTAAAAACTGAGCAAATCGGCCACTACCCTGGCGGTTTGGCCACCACAACTTCTAATAGTCTCAATACGTTCAGGGGTAACCAAAACCTGATGGGTGACATCAAGCCCCATCATCGTGAGCGGCACACCGGATCGGAAAACGACATCCGCTGCGTGAGGATCCACATAAATATTGAACTCAGCTACCGGTGTAACATTGCCAGGATTAATCGCAGCACCACCCATCAACACAATTTCCCTGATTTTTTGCACGATCTCCGGTGCTCGTCTCATGGCAAGCGCAATGTTCGTCAGCGGCCCAACTGGACAGACGGTCACAGCCCCGGTGGGATGAGCCAACAGCGTGTCAATAATGAAATCAACAGCATGCTGATCTCTTAATCGCATGGCGGGCTCTGGCAAGCGCCGCTCGTCTGGTAAATCAAGGCCTGAGACTCCATGCACTGCCTCAGCCGTCACCAGTGATCTCACCATCGGTCGGTCTGCACCGGCATACACCCCAACATCAGAGCGCCCGGCTAACTCGCAAATCTTGAGCGCATTGCGACTTGTCAGCGACAACGGTACGTTGCCGGCAACGCAAGTAATACCCAGCAATTCGAGTTCTGCCGGTGAGGCGAGGGCAAGCAGAATTGCCACCGCATCATCGTGGCCAGGATCACAGTCAAGAATCAGTTTTCTCGGTTGCATCAAGTTGCACGCACAGGATCATCAGCAAAACCCGTGAGCAGTCGAAACGGGTACAAGAGTAGACCCATCATCAGCAGCTTGGCACAAAAATCACCCAGGCCCCAACCGATCCAGGGCAGCCCTGTGCCGGCAAACGCAATGGAGAAAAATAGTGCGGTGTCGACGAGCGATCCGGCAAATGAGGACGCGACCGGCGCCTTCCACCAGTTTTCGCGTCGCAACCGATCAAATATATGGACATCAATCAATTGTGCAATCAAAAAAGCCGTTCCAGAACCTATCGCCACACGCAGCATAGACCGGGCATCGGGGTCATTAAAAAGCGCCTCCAGAACGGTCGCTGAGATTACATCAGCACGCACCGCCGCTGTGACGAGCGCATCCGTCAGCGTTAGCAAAACCCCCAGTGCGAAGCCAACGTAAACCAACTGGCGGGCGTGTCCCGGGCCAAACAGTCGGTTGGTGCTGTCGGTAATCAGAAACGCCACAGGATAGGTAAACGCACCCCAAGTCAGCCAATCGGCAAGATCGACGGATCCAAATACCACGGCTACTGGGTAGTGAACCAAAAGGTTAGACAGGAAAATAACAAGGCCCATGGCTGTGATGGGCAATCCATAGCGGATTACGACGGGAAACCGTTTCAAATGAAAACCTTGCATGGCGATATCGTTACACCTGAGGGTTATGAAAGCCGCGTTTCCCCGGAGCGGGTCTAACTCGCAAGCGACCGCATCGCAGTATCGAGCCCCGACAACGTTAGCGGAAACATGCGGTCATCGACCAACTCTTTGATCATATGGATGGACTGGGTGTATTCCCAATAGGATTCAGGCGTCGGATTCAGCCAGGCCAATCGATCATAGGTACCCGCCACCCGCTGCATCCATGTCGCACCGGCTTCTTCATTAAAATACTCGATGTTTCCCCCGGGGCTGGCAACCTCGTAAGGGGCCATCGACGCATCGCCAACAAAAATTACTCGGTAATCGCGCGCATACTTGTGTAACACATCCCGGGTCGCTGTCACTTCACTGTTACGACGCCGATTGTCTTTCCATACAACATCATAGATAAAATTGTGAAAATAGAAATAATCAAGGTGTTTGAACTCGCTGCGTGCGGCAGAAAAAAGCTCTTCACAAGATTGCACATAAGGATACATCGAGCCGCCAACATCAATAAATAGCAATACTTTGACCGCATTGTGCCGCTCGGGAACCATTTTAATATCGAGCATCCCGGCGTTTCGTGCAGTCGATTGAATGGTGTCGTCCAGATCGAGTTCCTCCTGCGCACCCGTGCGCGCAAACGCGCGTAATCGCTTCAACGCAACCTTTACATTTCGAGTTCCGAGCTCAACCGAAGCATCGAGATTTCTAAACTGTCGCTTGTCCCATACTTTGACGGCCCGACCCTGTCTACCCTCACCCCCAACACGAATGCCCTCAGGGTGATATCCCGCATTGCCAAACGGTGACGTGCCGCCAGTACCAACCCACTTGCTACCACCGGAATGCCGCTTCTGCTGTTCCTCCAGGCGCTTCTTGAATTCTTCGATCAGTTTTTCAAGGCCCCCCAATGACTGGATCTTGTCTTTTTCTTCGTCTGTCAAATATTTTTCAAATTCCGAGCGCAACCAATCTTCTGGTAAAAGCGCCTCTAATACGTCATCAAAGGACTCGAGCTCCTTGAAAAATGCGCCAAAAGCACGATCAAAACGATCGAAGTACTGCTCGTCCTTAACCAGCACCGTTCGCGACAGTCGGTAGAAATCATCGATTGACCCGAAGGCCAGACCGCACGTCATGGCTTCTAGTAACACCAGAAACTCGCGCACCGAAACCGGTACGCCGGCTTTTTTCAGACTCAGAAAAAAAGTCACCAACATGAATGATCACCCAGTGTCGCGACGAACCATAAAGGCCAGGCGCTGCAAAGTGTGCACATCTTGCTCGTTTTTCAATAATGCACCATACAGCGGAGGAATCGCTCGAGTGGGATCACGCTCCTTCAGGATTTCATCTGGAATATCATCTGCCATCAACAACTTTAGCCAGTCGATCAACTCCGAAGTCGTTGGTTTTTTCTTCAACCCCGGCACCTCTCGAACATTAAAAAAAATATCCAGTGCTTCGCTGATAAGGTCTTGCTTAATACGCGGGTGATGAACCTGAACGATACGCTCCATAGTGTCTCTATCCGGGAAACTAATGAAGTGAAAAAAACACCGTCGCAGAAACGCATCCGGCAATTCTTTTTCATCATTACTGGTGATAATCACGATCGGGCGATTTTTCGCTCGCACCGTTTCGCCGGTTTCATAGACGAAGAACTCCATCTGATCAAGTTCAGTCAGGAGATCGTTGGGGAATTCAATATCGGCTTTATCGATCTCATCAATCAATAACACGACGCGCTCATCGGTCTCGAACGCATCCCATAGTTTCCCCCGCTTGATGTAGTTGCCAATATCCTTGACCCTCTCGTCACCCAGTTGCGAGTCCCGCAGGCGTGACACAGCGTCATACTCGTAAAGACCTTGTTGCGCCTTGCTGGTGGACTTAATGTGCCAATTAATCAGTGGCCGGCCGAGGGCGGCCGCCACTTCTTCAGCGAGCATTGTTTTACCCGTACCCGGCTCACCCTTAATCAACAGGGGACGCTCTAGTGTGACCGCCGCGTTAACAGCCATCTGCAAATCTTCGGTCGCGATATAAGTGTCGGTACCCTGAAACCGCATTAGCCCCCCTGCTGGGAATTAGCCCCAGCCGATCAAAAAATAACCAAAACCCCTTTCTACGCAGTACTTTCCATCTGCGCGGCGTAACCGCCTTGCGCAGCAAGACCATTCATCTGAGCCCTGTGATAAGCAATGGCCTGTGCCGCCATCAGGTTGCCCTGCTGCCCATTCCATGCCTGCATGGCAGCAGCCTGCAATGCGCGTCCGTAGGAAAATGTCACCGCCCACGGCAATTCGATACCCAGGTGATGCATAGCGTTCAAGTGCGCAGTTGCTTCTTCGTCAGACTGCCCGCCGGAAAGAAAAGCGATGCCCGGCACAGCGGGTGGTACTGTACTGAGCAAGCAACGAAGTGTTTGGTGTGCCACCTCCTCTATACCGGCGCGATCCTTCGCTTCGCTTCCCGAAATCACCATGCTCGGCTTCAACACGATGCCCTCAAGGACAACACCTTGATCAGCGAGCGCTTCAAATACAGTTTGCTGTGCGTGTTGCGTGACCTCAAAACTGCGCTCGATACTGTGGTTACCATCAATCAACACCTCTGGCTCTACGATCGGCACAATATCGTGCTCCTGACACAACGCAGCATAACGAGCCAAGCCATGCGCATTCGCACTGAAACAGGCCTGACTGGGCAATGTATCGGTAATGGCATAGACCGCACGCCACTTGGCAAAACGCGCGCCTAACTCGCTGTATTCCGCAAGACGAGGCCCTAATCCATCTAACCCCTCGGTGACTTTCTCCCCCGGCCGCTGGGAAAGGTTCTTGGCACCCGCATCGACCTTAATCCCTGGCACGATTCCCTGCTCAGTAAGCACCTCGACGAAGCTTCGCCCATCAACTACGCAGTCGCGTATCGTCTCGTCAAACAAAATTGCTCCACCGATGTGCTGTCCAAGCTTGGGCGTCGTCACCAGCATAGTCCGATATTCACGCCGCATCTCCGGCGTCGTCGGAATGCCCAACGCCTCGAAACGCTTATTGCACGTCGGATGGCTTTCATCCATGGCAAGGATACCTTTACCAGGCGCTACCATCGCTGCGGCGGTGGTCTTCAGGGTGTCGATATTCATCATGCTCTCCAATCTGTCATCCAAGGTATCAATCGTTATCTATGCTTTTCACATCGTTCGCGTTTCAACCACTTTTCTCGCGAACCGGTCGTGCTTCATTTATATCATCAACTGTGATGATCTTCATCGAATTAGTTCGTCCAGATATGCCGGACCAATCACCCTGGGTCACAACCAGCTGATCTCCATTCTTGACCATCTGGCGACTTTTTAATTCGGTCATCGCCTGTTGGTTAATGTCATCGGGAGAAAAACCGGTGGGATCAAATGCCACGGGGTAAACGCCGCGGTACAAGGCGGTACGACGCTCAGTTGTCGCCCATCGTGTCATGGCAAAGATTGGGATCGCCGACGTAATTCTTGACATCCATTTGGCCGTTGCACCGGACTCGGTCATTGCCAAAATACCACTGATTGAATAATGATTAGCGGTATACATTGCCGCCATGGCAATGGCCTCGTCCGTGTCACCAAACCGAGCATCGCCTCGTTCACGGGGTGTTGTCACTCCTGCATGCTGTTCCGCACCTTGGCAAATACGGTCCATCGCCTCAATCACTCTAGGCGGATGTTGCCCGATTGCAGTTTCCGCCGACAACATGACGGCATCCGTTCCATCCAGTACGGCGTTAGCGACATCAAGCACTTCCGCTCGTGTTGGCTGCAGGCTGGTCACCATGGACTGCATCATCTGAGTGGCCGTGATAACCACCTTGTTGGCCTGCTGGGCGGCGGCAATCAACCGTTTCTGTACCCCCGGTAGCTCTGCATCACCAATCTCAACACCCAGGTCCCCTCGGGCCACCATAATGACATCCGATGCATCAATAATGGCGTCGATATTCTCCAGCGCCTCTACGCGCTCAATCTTAGCCACAATGTGCGCCTGACTCCCTGCTTCACGTAACCATTCACGAACGGTCTCGATATCATCAGCATCGCGCACAAAGGACACACCGATATAGTCAGCCGCTACCGTCGCGGCCAATTCGATGTCTTCTCTATCCTTCTCTGTCAAGGCCGGGGCTGTCAGGCCGCCCCCTCGCCTGTTAATGCCTTTGTGATCAGAGAGTAAACCGCCTTGGATTACCTTGGTAGTCACCGCTGTGTCGGAAAGTGCCTCAACACCCAAAGCCAAGTTTCCGTCATCCAGCAACAAGGTATCCCCCACGACAAGATCCTGAGGCAACCGCCGGTAACTGGTACCAACGCACGCGACCGTTCCCTCTCCCGGTGGGAAGGTCACATCGATGGTAAACGGCGCGCCGATCTCGAGCATGACCGGGCCTTGCCTGAAGCGCTCGACACGAATTTTCGGTCCCTGCAGATCCAGCAACAAACCCACGGACCGTCCCTCCGCCGCAGCGCACTGCCGTAAGGCAGCAGCCCGCCGACAGTGCTCCGCTGCGGTTCCGTGCGACAAGTTGATTCTGGCAATGTCGACACCGGCACGAACCACATCGGTCAACACAGCCACCGCATCGGTGGCCGGCCCAAGGGAAGCTACAATTTTTGTTCGCCGCATCAATTTACCCGTGGCCACCACCGATTTAGCCGTTTGCGCGTGACTCCAGGATCTCTACAGCTGGCAGGGTCTTTCCTTCAAGAAACTCAAGGAACGCACCACCACCGGTGGAAACATAAGAAATCTTCTCACCCAGATTGTACTTGTCAACAGCAGCCAAAGTATCGCCACCACCGGCGATTGAAAATGCACAAGAGTCGGCAATGGCGCGCCCGATGGTCCCCGTGCCGGCCGCAAATGGATCCAACTCAAAAACCCCCACAGGCCCATTCCACAATATGGTTCCGGCACAACTTAGTTGTTTGGCAAGCCGCAGCGCACTTTCGGGTCCGATATCCAAAATCAGTTCATCAGAGGCCACCGCATCAACCTGCGTCACACGGGCCTTCGCCGTTGACGAAACTTCCTTTGCAACAACCACATCGGTGGGAATGGGAATTTCTTTACCCGCCGCAGCGGCCCGATCCAACAACTGGCGCGCCGTATCAAGGAGATCCGGCTCATAAAGTGACTGCCCCACCTCGTGACCCGCTGCCGCGATAAACGTATTCGCAATACCGCCACCGAGTATCAACTGATCAACCACCTCGTAGAGCGATTCAAGCACCAACAATTTAGTTGACACCTTAGAACCACCGACGATGGCACACATCGGACGTTTTGGATCCTCCAACGCCTTTGTCAATGCGTCCAACTCACCACCGAGCAAAGGACCCGCGCACGCGATAGGCGCAAATCGAGCCACGCCATGCGTTGACGCCTGTGCCCGGTGAGCGGTGCCAAACGCATCCATCACGAAAACATCGCATAGAGCGGCCATGCGACGGGCTAAATCATTTTCGTTGGCCGTCTCACCGTGATTGAAACGCACGTTCTCACATAACACCACTTCCCCCGGTCTGACCTCGACACCGTCCAGCCAATCCGATACGAGGCGCACGGGCGAACCCAATAGTTCAGCAAGACGGCCTGCAACCGGCGCCAGCGAGGCGGTGGCATCAAATGTTCCCTCCACCGGTCGACCCAGATGTGACATCAGAATAACGCACGCACCGGCGGCCAAGGCCAAACGACAAGTGGGAATCGACGCCTGAATCCTAGCGTCACTCATTACCTCGCCATGCGAGATGGGTACATTCAAATCAACACGGATTAGTACCCGCTGGCCCGACAAGGCCTGATCCGACATGTGCAAAACTCTCACCCAAGTGCCTCGAATACACTCGCCACGCTTCCTATCCTCCGCTATACAATGACAACATACCCCGCTTAGTTGGCATTGACCAACGCGAGACAGGTATCCAGCATACGATTGGAAAATCCCCACTCGTTGTCATACCACGAACAAACCTTAACCAAAGTCCCGTTGACAACCCGAGTCATCGACGCATCGTAGATCGAGGAAGCCGGGCAATGATTAAAGTCAATCGACACCAACGGCAATTCGTTGTATTGGAGAATGCCCTTTAGATCCCCCTCTGATGCCACTCGCAAAATTTGGTGGACCTCCTCCAATGTTGTCTCGCGGGCCGCCTCAAAAGTCAAATCAACCAGTGAGACATTGATGGTTGGCACCCGCACAGAGAACCCATCGAGTTTGCCATTGAGCTCCGGCAGAACCAGGCCGACGGCGGCCGCAGCCCCGGTCTGTGTCGGAATCATCGATTGCGTTGCAGACCGTGCCCGTCGCAAGTCTGAATGGTAGACATCGGTTAACACCTGATCATTGGTATAAGCGTGAATCGTTGTCATCAAACCACCGCAAACACCCAGACTGTCATGCAGCGGCTTAACCAATGGTGCCAGGCAGTTGGTAGTACACGAGGCATTGGAAATCACCGTGTCTGTCGACTTCAACACATGATGATTGACGCCGTAAACAATCGTCGCATCAACGTCCTTGCCGCCGGGGGCTGAAATAATTACCTTGCTGGCACCCGCGCTCAGGTGAGCGCTGGCTTTTTCTTTTGACGTAAAAAATCCCGTGCACTCCATAACGACATCGACGCCAAGTTTCCCCCAAGGGAGGCTCGCAGGATCGCGCTCTGCCAACACCTTGACGCGTTTATCACCCACCACAAAGCAGTCATCCTCAACGGTTACCGCTTCTCCGAACCGGCCATGCGCCGTGTCATATTGAAGCAAGTGCGCATTAGTGGCCGCATCGCCAAGATCATTGATGGCAATCACTTCAAAGTGTGATTGCTGTCCAGATTCAAACATTGCCCGAAATACGTTCCGTCCTATGCGTCCGAAACCATTGATTGCCACCTTGATTGCCATACCCACTTCTCCTCTATGTACTCTCATTTACTATCGTTACGATGTATTCGGCAAAGTGTGCCTTGCCTCGGGCAAACGACCGTATGTTCAACGTCTGATGAGACTCGATACGACCCCCACAACATTGTCAACAGTAAAACCAAAGTGTTCGAAAACCGTCTTGGCCGGTGCTGATTCACCGTAAGTGTCCAACCCGATTACCTGGCCGTGAGTACCCACATAACGAAACCATCCGCGACTCACTCCCGCTTCAACGGCGACACGCACAGTCACCATCGGCGGTAACACCTTGTCGCGATAGGCGGCTTCCTGTCGATCAAAAATATCGGTCGAAGGAAGCGAAACCACCCGCACAGAATGCCCCATCTCCTCCAGGTTTTTCACCGCTGCCATTGCCAACGACACCTCGGATCCCGTTGCAATAATGATGGCGTCGAGTGGGCCCGCACCATCATGCAGTACATAACCACCCCGCCGTATGTCAGCCAACTGATGTGAACTCCGAGCCTGAAAAGCAAGCCCCTGGCGCGACAGCAGCAAAGTGGTGGGTCCATCGCGTCGCTCGATCGCTGCCTGCCACGCAATCGCTGTCTCAACCGAGTCACACGGACGCCAGACCGACAAGTTGGGAATGACGCGGAGCGCCTCAGCGTGCTCAATAGGCTGATGGGTAGGGCCGTCTTCGCCAAGACCAATGGAATCATGCGTGTAAACAAACACCGCACGAATTTTCATCAACGCCGATAGGCGAATCGCATTTCGAGCATAGTCTGAAAACACGAGAAAGGTCGCACAATAAGGCAAGAAGCCACCGTGTAACGCCAGACCGTTGGTCATGGCTGACATGCCGAACTCCCGCACTCCAAAATAAATATAGTTGCCACGTGCATCGTCTGCGCTAATGGGCGACGCGCCGGACCAGATCGTCAAGTTAGAGCCAGCCAGATCGGCTGATCCGCCGATCAACTCAGGCAACATGGGTCCAAAGCCGTCGAGCGCCTGGCGAGATGCCTGGCGACTCGCGACACTCTCCCCCGCGTTGACCATACTGTTGATGAAAGCGCTCGCCCCGACCTGCCAATCAGTCGGTAAGTCCCCGTTCATACGGCGCTCGTATTCCGCTGCCAACGCCGGGTGTTTCGTGCGGTAAGCGGTAAATCGCTCAGACCAGTCCACCTCCCGGGCCGCACCCACCTCACGCGTACACCAAGCGGCTGTGATTTCCTCTGGCACCTCAAACGGAGCGTAAGGCCAGTCAATCGTCTCTCGCACGAGGGCGACTTCGTCTTCGCCCAACGGTGCTCCATGAGAAGACTCCCGCCCTTGTTTATTGGGAGAACCCCAACCGATGACTGTACGACAACACAGCAATGTGGGACGTGATGAATCTACCCCTGCTTGCTCGAGCGCCCTTGCGATACTGTCAGCATCATGCCCATCGACATCCTCAATCACCTGCCAACCGTAGGCGCGAAAACGCTGTGCCGTATTGTCAGTAAACCAGGCGTCAACCTCACCATCAATCGAGATTCCATTGTTGTCCCAAATCGCAATCAGTTTGCCAAGGCCCAGTGTTCCAGCAAGTGAACATGCCTCGTGCGAAACGCCTTCCATCAAGCAACCATCTCCGAGAAAAACATATGTCCTGTGGTCAACTATGGTGTGGCCCGGGCGATTAAACTGGGCCGAAAGTACCTTTTCGCCGAGTGCCATACCAACGGCATTACCAAGACCCTGTCCCAGAGGTCCCGTGGTTGTCTCAACCCCAGGCGCACAACCAAATTCTGGGTGCCCCGGTGTTGCAGAGTGCAATTGGCGAAAATTCCTAAGTTCTTTTACAGGCAAGGCGTACCCGGTCAGGTACAACAAGGCATAGAGCAGCATCGAACCGTGGCCGTTAGACAAAACGAATCGATCGCGATCGGCCCATTCGGGATTGCTTGGGTTATAGCGAAGGAAATCTGACCACAGCACCTCTGCAATATCGGCCATGCCCATCGGCATACCGGGGTGGCCACTCTTCGCCTGCTGAACAGCATCCATACTCAACGCACGCAATGCATTGGCCTTTGTTCTCCGAGTGACCATGAATTACAACTCCGTATAGAATTTATGTGCGTCGCAAGAAAGGCTCACGCCACAGTCAGAGGGTAACATTTGCATTTTTCCGTCGCTCGTCATTTTGCCAGATCCACTGCAACCAGGCGTGATGCAGCTCGCTGTTAACGGCGGCGACAACCGATCGCTTGGTGATCTTGCGACAGTCAAACGGCAATCCTTCAAGCGTAGTAAAAACTCCGCCGGCTTCGCGCAGAATCAAACTGCCTGCGGCGTAGTCCCACATTCTCTGGCCTCCATGCAGATAGAGCTGTACACGACCCGCCGCCAACCAACACCACTCGAGCACCGAAGAACCTAGATTACGCTGCGACCGATAAGGCGGATAGCGAACCAGTCGTTCAGCCAAGTGCGCCACAAGACGCTTGTAGTCAACATTAGCAATGCACTGTCGAAGCATTAGTCCCGTGTCAGGCGTGTGCAAAGGCCGTTCGTTAAGGAACGCACCACCGTTCGCAATGGCAGAGAACAACTCATTTCGGATCGGGTCGTAAACTACGCCCAGACAGGCTTCCCCCTCAATGACAAGAGCCAGCGATACCCCGTAAAAAGGATAACCCATCGCAAAGTTGGTGGTGCCATCAAGGGGGTCGAGTGTCCAGAATCCTTGTCCATCGGCGGTTACCACCTCAGACTGACTCCGATATTCCATTTCCTCGCCCATCACCGCGAATTGTGGCCAACGTGACCGCAGTGCAGCGAACAACTGCTCCTGCATCCGCCGATCCGTCTCCGTCACCATACTGCCATCGTCCTTGGTGCTGCTATCCCGCACCCGAACCTTGCCCAAGCCAACCTCACGGGCAGCATCAACAATGACGGTTTTTACCGCATCAATGTTAGGTAGTAATGACGCGGACATGGTGGAGGGACCTAACTAACGAGTGCGGCACACACAAGCGCCCGTTGCAAGCCACAAATCAAGAGAATTGATAGAGAGGATTGAGTTCACGAGCGAGGGCAATTCTAACAGAATCGCACGTTACAATCGGTTAATCAGAAAGAAACCGCTGGAATCAAACTATTTTGAATCAGTTGGTTTTATTGGCTCTGTCCCATGCAATTTCGATCGACTCGACCGCTACCCAACACCACCGCCATCGCTGCCGACTGGTATCGACGACCCAATGTGACTGGCTTTAGCCTACTGACCTCCTTATTCGCCCATATCTTGATTATTCTGGGTATTGGTTTTGTGGCGCTAAGCTCAACCCCCGATCACATCCAACCGATCATTTTGGATTTCACTCTGGTGAATACAGCAGATACCCCACCGGAACACACCAACGTGCTGGCACAGCATAACCAGCGCGGGGGCGGAGATGCCTCACCAATGGCCCGCACCACCCCGTTTCAGTTTTCTCTTCAAAGACCATCTCTTGATGTGCAACGCTACCAGCGCGGGTTTCTACCCAATTCGAGCCGACGCCAACGGGAGGTTGTGATGGTCAATGTCACGCCGATCACCCCCACCAACATGCAAGCGAAGCTCGGTCAAGATCCCGCTGCCGACAACACGGCGGCGCCAAGGCGGGAGACACAAACACCGAACATCCCTCTGGTCGCGGAAGTGGGTCGCCTTCAGGACCGCTCTCAGGAACTCGCCGGTCACACCTTTATCAGCGCCAACACTCGGGAAAGTATTTATGCTGCATACATGGCGACTTGGCGTGACCGGGTCCAACGAATTGGAAATCTCAATTATCCAAGCGTGGTCCGACAACAACGCCTTATCGGTAGCGTCGTACTGGAAGTTGTCGTCGGTAGAAGCGGTAATCTTCTCGGGATTCACATTGTTAAACCCTCCGGACGGAAAACCCTTGACGACGCAGCCATTCAATTGGCCCGACTGGCTTCTCCTTTTGCACCCTTACCGGCCGCCATTACACATCCCCCGAACGTGGCGATTCACCAACAACGCCGAACTATTCGGTGCACCGCGCATACGAATCAACTAATCATGTCAAATGCCAGCTTTCCCAGTCTCACCAATCACTTTCTGATTGCTATGCCCGAAATGAAGGATCCGAATTTCTCCCGGACGGTGACACTCATATGCCAACATGACACTGATGGGGCGCTAGGTATCATCATCAACCGCACGTTCGAGCACCTCACGATTGGTGATATCCTGGACCAGTTCAAACTTCCGCGGGACGCTCACCCACCGGTCGCCAAACAACCCGTTTTTTCTGGCGGACCGGTGCACACCGAACTGGGGCTGGTACTGCATGAAGCCAGCGATGACTGGCAGTCGACCATGACGGTTGGCGATCGACTGGGACTGACATCATCACGCGACGTGCTCGAGTCGATCTCAAATGGTGGGGGTCCCGAGATCTGTTTGATGACGCTGGGCTATGCCGGCTGGGGTGCCGGTCAACTCGATCAGGAAATGCAACAAAATGCATGGCTGAGTGTTGCCGCCGACCACCGCATCCTATTTGATGTGGCGCCAGAGGCGCGCTGGTCTCAAGCCGCAAAGCAGATCGGTATTGACTTGACTCGGCTCGCTCGGGATGCGGGCCACGCGTGAGTCAAACGGTTCTTGGCTTTGATTTCGGCACCCAAAAAATTGGGGTTGCCGTCGGTCAAACACAAACTGCTACAGGCCAGGGCATCGCCACACTTCGTTACAATCAGTGCAAAGTACCCTGGAAAAAAATTGATGAACTCATTCACACTTGGCAACCAGACATTCTTGTTGTCGGCATAGCCGAACCCGCTGATGGGAAAGAGACAGGTTTTCTGAAAAAAACACGGGCGTTTGCCCATCAATTGACCACCCGCTATGGTCTGCCCATTCGAACCGTCGACGAAAGACTCACGACACAACAAGCAGATGCTCTGATTCAAGACAGCACCCCTATAGGAAAATCAATTACTCCACGACGAAAATCTCTGCGCGACCAACTAGCGGCTGAACTAATATTGAAGACCTACCTAAACGACTTCCGTTCACGCTGATATTCTGTCTTCAAACACAAGAACACGTTATTCGCTTAACCTCTTATTCCGTATCTTGCAACATATTTTCAGGCAAGCATCCACGCCTGTCCTCGCTCTCCCACGGCGGCGCCTTGCGACGCAATCCACTCCTTTTGTGGGCCAGCACTCCAGATTGGATTGGTGTGATTGAGGTGGATCAGCACAAGATCATAGGGTTTATTGGCATATCGATCGACCGTATCCGTGACCAATGGGTGTGGAATCAGGGTCATATCCCGATGCGGTAATTCCTCCTCGCTAAAAAAAGAGCCATCCAGCAGTGCCGTATCACCCACCTCCAGTGTGTTATCCATATCGAACGTTAATCCGTCCCATGAGTCAATATCTGGACAATAAAAAATCCTCTGGCGGTCACCGCTAAAAAGAAATGCATACGTGTCGGTAAATTCTGCTCGATGCGGCACCTGGTAGGGCAACACGCTAATGCCTTCGCTGAGGGAGAACGGCTCTCCATCGATGATCTCACGCGGAGCGACGTTGCCATCAGTCAATAACCCAGCCCAAGGTGCATTGGCGCGAAGGAACGTCGCCATTTTTGACGAGCACCAAAGAGTAATGTCCCGAATATCCATCGCCTCACGACCCAGGTGAATGAGGCCAGTGTAATGCCCCATATGAGCATGGGTCAGAATGAGGCCAGCGAAGGTTGCCCCCGGAGCGCGTTCACGTAACATCTGCAACTGTTGGGGAAAATCTGGCGTCGCGTCAACCATCCAGAATGCCTGCTGCGTGTGATCGATAATCCCCAAAGAAACCACACAGGGATTCCTTCCCACAGCTCGTGCCGTCACACAGTTGGCACAATCACAACCCGCTTGGGGCAAACCCGCATCTTGTGCTACACCGAGCAGTACCACTTGGATTGTTGATGCCATCGCCCGATCCCGTGGTTGGAAACGTGACGACCGTCTCAATCTAACTCGTTAACCCACCTCGACGTTTTCAAAGGTCGAGCCGAGATTTTTCGCCGCCTGCGCGTCTTTACCTTCGAGTTTAAATCGCAGTCCAAGATTTGACGCTGACTCTGCATTGCGCAAAGCATCATCGCGTGTAATTAAGTCTGCTTCATGCAAGCCAAACAAGGACTGGTCAAACGTCTGCATGCCGCTTTCTGAGGAGCCTTCGATCGCTTCGGCAAGTCGATCGATTTCTCCCTTCATGATCAGATCACGCACAAACGTGGTACATATCATAACTTCCACGGCTGCCACACGTCCGGCCCCTTTCTCGGCAAGTGGGATGAGTCGCTGCGAGATAATCGCACGTAAATTAAGACTGATACCCATCATGACCTGTTCGCGGTTTGTGTCAGGATAAAGATTAGACATGCGCTCCACTGCTTGATAAGCATTGTTAGCATGTAAGGTGGCCAGACAAAGATGGCCTGTTTCAGCAAAAGACAGGGCACTCTCCATGGTTTCCGACGTCCGAATCTCGCCGATTTGGATTACGTCGGGTGACTGCCGCATTGCGTTTTCAAGGGCCGAGCTGAATGACGCAGTATCGATACCCACCTCGCGTTGAGTAATGATGCAGTGTTTAGGCGAATGGGTGTACTCCACAGGATCCTCTATCGTGATGATGTGGCCGCGAGTGTGCTGGTTCCGATAATTAATACAAGCGGCTTGACTGGTCGATTTTCCACTACCGGTGCCACCGACGAACAGCACCAGTCCACGTTTGGCGAGCGAAATTTTTTCCATCGGTGCCGCCGGTAACCGTAAATCAGCAAAGTTTGGAATCTCGTCGGAGATACGACGTCCAACCAACCCCACCATACCTTGCTGTTGAAAAACATTCATCCGAAACCTACCAGGGAACGACGGTGGCACTAATGCAAAGTTGCAGTCCTTTTTTTCTTCATACTCTTTTTTCTGCCGCTCCGTCATGACGGAAAACGCCATTTCTCGAGCAGACTCGTGCGTCAAAGGATCTACCTTTAACGGAAGAATTTGTCCATCAATTTTCAGGCTGGGTGGCGTACCAACCGAAATAAAGACATCGGATGCCTTTTTGTCAATTGCCATATGCAGCAAATCGAGCAATTCCATCTAATGTTCTCCTCGGCCTGATCGATAATTGTTCATCAGATATTCGTCAATTCAAACTAGTTAAATTTGCTTGGATCAACCGCCAATGGTCGTGCTGTCTCCGCATCAATGACATTCCGCTGTATCAGTTCCAGCAACGACTGATCCATGGTCGTCATGCCGTGTTCTCGTCCAGTTTGCAGCATGCCGTAAATCTGCGGCACCTTGGCCTCACGAATAAGATTTCGAATCGCGCCCGTGCCAACAAGAATCTCGTAGGCCGCGCAGCGACCACCACCCTTCTTTTTCAACAGTCGTTGTGCGACCACACCCTGCAAGGACTCGGACAACATCGCCCGCACCATGCCTTGTTCACCCGCTGAAAAAACATCGATGATTCGATCGATGGTCTTGGCAGCGGAAGACGTGTGCAAAGTTCCAAACACCAAGTGACCAGTTTCCGCTGCAGTAAGTGCCAGACTGATGGTTTCTTCATCACGCATTTCTCCCACCAGAATAATGTCAGGATCTTCCCGCAGCGCTGACTTAAGCGCTTTGGCAAACCCGTGTGTATGCAACCCCACCTCACGGTGATTAATCAGGCAGTTCTTGCTTTCATGGACAAACTCGACGGGATCTTCGATAGTCAATATGTGGCCGTGTTGATTTTCGTTCACGTAATTGATCATACCCGCCATCGTGGTTGATTTCCCAGAGCCTGTCGGTCCCGTTACTACCACCAGCCCGCGCACGTTGTCCGCCATGGTTCTCAACACCTGCGGGGCACCCAGATCCTCAAGTGTCAGTATCTTGGTCGGCACCGTTCTAAACGCCGCTCCCACACCACGTTTCTGGTTATAAGCATTAACCCGAAATCTCGAGAGATTTGGAATCTCGAAAGCAAAGTCACATTCCCAGTGCTCTTCGAATTCTGCTTTCTGCTCTTCAGTCATGATACCCGTAACCATTTCTCGAACAAAAGCTGCATCCAGGGCATCTACCTTGACTCGTTTAATATCTCCATCGATCCGAATCATTGGTGGCAGTCCTGCCGTCAAATGAATGTCAGAAGCGCCATTTTTTACAGCAAATGCCAGCAGTTCAGTCAGTTCCATTTCGAACTCTTCCCAGTAAAGTGAAAAAACCAAGGCTCGCGCCGAATGACCGTCGGTCTAACATATAATGGACGTGCCAGCTTCAACAACGATTGACAGTAACACGTTTCTAAAACCGTTTCCTATTCTAAGGAGAACGATTGGTCGTGAGCGCGACCCCCTTAACAAAGACCCGTGATGTGCCCGCCGACAACAATGCGCTAGCGGGCCGTTATCAGAGTGTTCTTGAACGTATTCGTGAAGCCGAGCGCCGCTATGGCCGAGAAAATGGCAGCGTTTCTCTGATCGCTGTGAGTAAGACCCAACCGGTCATTGCGATCGAAGCGGTTCACTCCTTTGGACAATCAGCCTTTGGCGAAAATCACTTGCAAGAAGCAATCGACAAGATAGCGAAACTCGGGGATAAATCACTCGTTTGGCATTTCATTGGTCACATCCAAAACAATAAGTGTCGTCTTATTGCCACTCATTTCAACTGGGTGCACAGCGTCGATCGCATCAAAACTGCGCAGCGACTCGCCAGCCTAAGACCTGAAGACCACCCGGCGCTCAATGTGCTAATTCAAGTAAACCTCGAAGGTGAAGCATCCAAATCGGGGGCCCCACCCCAACATGTAATGCCACTCGCTACCGCAATTGCCGATCAACCCCGGCTACGACTTCGTGGCCTGATGGCCATTCCAAGCCCCTCGAATGACTTTGATCATCAACGACAAATATTTTCCCGTTTGCGGGACATTCGTGATGAACTGATCGATCAAGACTATCCAATCGACTGCTTGTCGATGGG
>LWDU01037132.1_pt1 | contig 18720 bp, 31 predicted proteins | sample 727161 | NCBI WGS metagenome assembly LWDU01 (sample SAMN04566230, study PRJNA314399) | hydrothermal vent metagenome | isolation source: deep sea hydrothermal plume seawater | place: Mexico: Gulf of California, Guaymas Basin | collected 2004-07-11
ATCTTGATCTCTTCATCGTAGATTCTCCTCCTAAATTACTATATTGGAAAATTCTACTTCTGAGCACCTTTATATTTAGGGAGGATTACCACAGGGCAAAGAACAGCAACCGAATGCGAAATAACATCTTGACCTCCTTAACGAAATTCTATTTTGATTGACGGCAGTCAGAATTGAAAATACGTGCCCTGGAAGAATGAGTGATTGTGCTGGCGGTAGACTTTTAGTAGATTTTTAAAAAATTCCCCGGCCTCCGGGGGACGGAAGCCGGGGAATTCCGCCAAAGGGAAATCAATTAACCCTCTAGCGGTTTGAAAGACCGACAACCTTTTGAAGAATTTTTTCCCTTTGATCCTCATTCTTTGAGGCCAATCTCTGATTTGCAGAGATCACAACCCGTGTCGATTTATAACTCGGGTTCGGGAATTTAAGAGCCTTTAGAAAAGACGAAAACGATCCCCACAGCTTCCGTATCTTTACCTGAAGGTATCTCCCCTCTCTCATCCTCTGGAGTTCTGTCGTCGTCGGATAATGCCCAAGTTCCTGAGCAAGGCAATGATACGTTTCAATACATTGTGCCCTCCAGGAGGCGGCCCGGACATCGGCAAGTTCTTGCCCTTTTATTTTGTAGGCGATTCTCAACTTTTGCAGGTAGGGGAGGGAAATATTATTCACTTTGGCAACCACATTTAACTTTAAAAACTTCTTATAATCACTGAGGATTTTCTCCTTCGGGATTGCAAACCTTTTAACAGGCCGATAGTTAAACAATCCCATCGCGGACCCTTTGGTTAGAAGTTGTCTGACCCGCTCCCGGCTGAGTCCGACTTTCTCTCCGACTGCTCTCAAGGTTTCCAATTCCAGATAAAGTCGGTTCACTTCTATCATTTTGTCAATCACCGAAGGTTTTTCTGGTTCAGAAGACAGGTGAGGATCAGACCTGAATACAGAATGAACCTTCACTTCGATATACCTAGAAATTGGACGTCTTTCAATAATCTTCCTGATTGTTGAAGGAGAAACACCCAACTTCGAAGCAACCTTCAGAAGATCTACAGGATCTTTCACCATTTCAGTCAGTTTTAAATATGCCGGATATCCAACCTTACCTTCTGTAGAATACTTAATAGTCAGCATTCCCGCCTCCTCTTGAATCCCGGTGCGTGGCCCTGATTCCACAAACAAGTCCACGGCATGGACTAAATCACCGTGGGCTTATGGGTTCTCGACTAAATGACCGCCAGCCGTTCATTCTTAATACATACGATTATGATACTCAATATCAATATATGTACTGTACCGGATCTTATCCCTGCTGTCAAGCCCCTTAGAAAATAAATATGGATTACACAAAGGACAAAGTAATTCCTTCTATGCCGCAAATTTCAAAGACAGCTGGACCAAGTTCAGAGAGTATTGAAGCCTTCCTGTAAGGAAGGAAAACCGATTTTCCTTGACAGCTTAGGTGAAAAAAAGTTAGATATATGTGAAAAAACCGTTCTCATTCTGGAGGAGGAAATGAAAAAACTTGTTATTATGCTCATTTCTTTACCGATGGCATTGGGTCTTCTATACGCTCAACCCGTTGAGGCAAAGACGAAGAAGCCTCTAACGATCTGTCGCTGGATTAAAACATCCTGGATTTGCAGTGAAGCAACAAAAGGTCTTAAGAAGGCCAAGGCGATTCCCACCCTTGAAAAGATTTTCACTGAAGATTATGACCGCATTTGGGATGCGATGATTGCGGTGATGGAAGATAAGGGGTTGGCGGTCCATCCCCATGGCAAGATGAAGGTTAAGAAAAAAAAGGGAAGGATCAAAACCAAAGTCTTTCGTTACTTCAAGATATTCTCAGCCAAGCCCCCCGTGGTTGAACTGGACTTTCGGGATTCCTACAAGTTAAGGATCCAGAGAATAGAGGTTGAACTCCCTAAAGCCAAGGCAAAGGTCGCCTCTGCTTCCAAGGCCGATGCCAAGACTTCGGATAAGCCAGGCAAACCTGCCGATAGTAAGGTTGTAAAGGGGGAAGAAGAAGCCTCTGCTGCACCGACCGTCACCAGAGTAAAATTGACAATCAAACGAAAATTCCAGGTACACGATGATATGACAAGGAAGTGGCTTGCCGGGGATCCAGAAAAATATAAAGTCGGCTATACAACAAAATACCTGCTCGAAGCGATTGAGGCCAAATTGAAAGGTTCGGCCAAGTCGAAAAACCTGACCAACCTGATTATCACGCCACCCGTCTTTGTAAAATAAGATCCAGGCAGGATTGCCTAACCAGGAAGGGCCCTTTCTCCACTGTTATGGAAAAAGGGCCCTTCCTGGTTATACCCAATTTTAAAATATTCTCTGGAACAGAGGAGAACACAAGGACAACGCCCTGACTCTCGACTTGAACGATCTCAGACTTGCATTTCAGGGATGGGATGAGCTTGCATTTATTCGCGGTGTGATATAAGGCAGATTATTTATTTTTTCCTGAGGTAGACTCTTCTTTCTTATTAGAAGCCTTTGGTGTTGAAGATTTTTCTTTCTTTGACTCTGAGGACTTTTCCTTCTTGTCTTTTGCCTCTTTTTCCTTTTTAAGCTTTTCTTCTTTTTCCGAAACTTGCGGAAGCGTTGCCTCTGTCTCCGTCAATTCCAAAATGACCATCGGAGCCCTATCCCCATATCGGATTCTTGTCTTGATCAGCCGAGTATATCCCCCATTCCTTTCTGAAAATCGTGGTGCGATGTCTTCAAAAAGGGCAGAGACGACCCCCCGACTCATAAGATAAGCGTTGGCCAGTCTCCTGGAATGAAGATCTCCCTTTTTCCCCAAGGTAATCATTCGATCAGCAATCGCGCGAATCTCTTTCCCCTTTGCTTCTGTCGTCTCTATCCGTTCGTGACGAAGAAAAGAGGTCACGAGATTTCGATAAAGCGCTCTCCGATGAGAACCATTTCGTCCCAATTTGCGACCGGCCATACGATGGCGCATTTTATTCCCCTTCTCAAAAACCTAAAATAGAATATTTAACGGGTTATTTCCCTTCAGAGGAGATCTCCTCTTCTACCTCCATTCCAAGAGACAATCCCATCTCATGTAAGATCTCTTTGATCTCATTCAGAGACTTTCTTCCAAAATTCTTTGTTTTTAACATATCCGGCTCACTTCGCTGTACCAAGTCAGCAATCGTTCGGATACTGGCATTTTTCAGACAATTGGCCGCACGAACGGAAAGTTCCAGCTCGTGAACACTCCGGGAAAGGTTCTTATTATAATTCTTCCCTTCATCTCTCTTTGGCTCCTCGGTCTCCACTGGATCGTCAAAATTAACAAACAGACCCAAATGTTCTTTCAGGATCTGCGCCGCATGACCAAGGACATCATCAGGCCGAAGACTCCCATCTGTTTCTATCTCAAGAATGAGCTTGTCATAGTCGGTCACACGCCCAACACGGGCATTTTCTACTGAGAAATTCACCTTACGAATTGGGGAAAAAATCGCGTCAATGGGAATCACCCCAATCGCAGCTCCCTCCTCTTTGTTTCTTTCAGAAGCAACATAGCCCCGTCCATTCTTAACAACCAATGCCATGTCAATCTTTCCATCCTTGTCCAAGGTTGCGATATGGAGGTCGGGAGTCAGAATCTCAATGTCCGCATCATGCACGATATCTTTGGCGAGTACAGGGCCAGGGCCCTTTTTCTTCAAATGGATGACCTTTGACTCTCTCGCATGGAGTTTCAAACGAAGATTCTTGATGTTTAGAATAATATCGGTCACATCTTCCTTGACCCCCGGAATGGTCGAAAACTCATGAAGCACACCCTCAATCTTTACTGAAGTGACGGCAGACCCTTCAATGGATGAAAGGAGGACACGCCTCAAGGAGTTTCCAATGGTATTCCCAAAACCACGCTCAAAGGGCTCCGCGTAAAACTTTCCATAGGTATTGGAAAGCGTTTTCTTTTCAATTTCAAGCTTTTTTGGTATTTGAAAATCTTGTGTACTAATTGTCATAAGTGCCTCGCCCATTTTCCGTGGAAGCAACCTTGTTATCATCAATCTTTCAGGCTGCTTTTATTTTTAATAATTATCTCGAATAAAGCTCAACAACAAGTTGTTCATTTACAGGAAGTGCAATCTCATCTTTGCTCGGCCGGGCCTTTATCGTTCCCTTGAAATGTGCCTTGTCCAAATCCAGCCATGACGGAACATTCCGCGCACCCGCCCCTTCCAGCGCATCTTTGATCGGAAGGATCTCTCTGCTCTTCTCTCTCACCTCAACCACATCGTTGATGTCCAGGAGAAAAGACGGAATGTTGACGGGATTTCCATTGACGTAAAAATGATTCTGGCGTACCAACATTCGACTTTGCTTCCTCGAGGCGGCGAAACCCAGACGATAGGCAACATTATCAAGCCTGGACTCCAGCATTACCAACAGGTTTTCACCCGTAACACCTTTTCGTTGGTCCGCTCTATGGAAATACTGTCTGAATTGACGTTCCAACAAACCATAAATTCGCTTTAATTTCTGTTTCTCACGAAGCTGAAGGCTATACTCAGAAAACCGTTGTCGGCCCTGTCCATGCTGCCCCGGGGGATAACTTCTTCGGTCAATCGCACACTTTTCTGTCAAACAGCGGCTCCCTTTCAAAAAGAGCTTCGTCCCTTCGCGTCGGCAAAGCCTACAGGCAGGACCAATATATCTAGCCAAGAAAATACCTCCACTTCATTAAAATCATGACCCTTCTTCGTGTCTCAAGAGTCCTACACCCTTCTCCTTTTCGGAGGACGGCATCCATTATGAGGAATCGGAGTTACATCTCTTATGAGATTGACCTTCAGCCCGGCAGACTGCAGCGCGCGTATAGCCGATTCCCTTCCCGAACCAGGACCCTTCACGAAAACATCGACCTGTTTCATCCCATGTTCCATCGCCTTCTTTGCAACAACTTCGGCTGCCCGCTGTGCGGCAAAAGGAGTACTCTTACGCGATCCTTTAAAACCAAGACTTCCGGCACTCCCCCAGACAAGGACATTGCCACTCATGTCCGTAATGGTGACCAGAGTATTGTTAAACGTTGCCTGGATATGAGCGACACCCGTTTGAATATGACGCTTCTCTTTTTTCTTAGATCCTTTCTTCGTAGCCATAACAGCCTTTCCTTAATTTATGCATAAATTCATATTGAATGGGCCTTACTTTGTAAGGATCCGAGCATCTCCGCAACCCACCATGGAGAAGAAATGAGTGTTCTGAATATTTATATTACTTCTTCTTTCTCCCTACAGCTTGCTTACGACGACCTTTTCTCGTGCGTGCATTGTTCCGGGTATGCTGACCTCGTACAGGCAAACCCCTCCGATGCCGAATCCCTCGATAACAGCCAATATCCATCAAGCGCTTGATGTTCATAGAAACTTCGCGCCTGAGATCTCCTTCAACCTGATAGTCATTTTCAATGACTTCACGCAGACGGATACTCTCATCTTCACTTAAATCTTTAACCCGGGTATCATGGTCGATAGAAAGTTTTTTCAATATCTTTTTAGAAGAGGGTCGACCAATCCCTTGTATATACGTTAAACCTATTTCGACCCGCTTATCTCGCGGTAAATCAACCCCTGCTATTCGAGCCATGAACCTTCTCCATTAAAGTTAGCCCTGCCGTTGCTTATGTCGAGGATTCTCGCAAATGACACGGATTATCCCTTTTCTCTTGATAACTTTACATTTCACACAAATGGGCTTTACTGATGAACGCACTTTCATTTCAACCTCATTTCCCTAAAAAAAATTGCAACTATTTACCGCTTACGCCGCTCTCTATACGTAATCCGTCCCCTTGTTAAATCGTAGGGTGAAAGTTCTATGGTCACCGCATCACCAGGCATGATTTTGATATAGTGCATCCTCATCTTACCGGAAATATGGGCAAGAACGCGGTAGCCGTTTTCAAGTTCGACTTTAAACATCGCGTTAGGAAGGGTCTCAATAATCGTCCCCTGTACCTCAATACTTTCTTCTTTCGCCATAAAATATAATTAACCCGATGGAACGTGATCGAATACTTTTAGACCTTACTTAAAATTACGGGACCTTCTTTGGTCACCGCGATAGTATGTTCAAAATGGGCGGATAGACTTCCATCTGCAGTAACCGCCGTCCAGCGGTCTTCCAGTACTTCCACCCCGCTTTCACCCATATTGACCATAGGCTCAATGGCCAGGACCATCCCCTCACGGAGCCTGGGACCGCGGCCTTTCGGCCCGAAGTTCGGAACCTGCGGCTCTTCATGCAATGAACGGCCGATGCCATGACCGACAAAATCTCTGACCACAGAATAACCCGCCGCTTCAACATGCGTCTGTACCGCATGTGATATATCTGATAAACGCCCGCCCTCTTTCATCTGATCAATTCCGGCATAGAGTGATTCTCGTGTCACACGAATGAGTCGTTCCACTTTCTCACCCACTTCACCGACGGGAACAGTAATGGCAGAGTCACCATAAAAACCATCATAAATCGCCCCGAGGTCCATGCCGACAATATCTCCTTCTTTAATTTTTCTATCAGAGGGAATTCCGTGAACAACTTCCTCATTTATTGAGATACAAAGCGTCGCGGGATAATCCCGATAGCCCTTGAACGCTGGAATCCCGCCCCGCTCACGTATTCTCTGTTCAACAAAACCATCAAGTTCCTTTGTCGTCATGCCAGGCTCAATATAGGCCTTTAATGCCTCTAAAGACTCCGCAACGATCTGGCAGGCGGATGCCATCTTGGCCACTTCTTCTTTCGATTTTAAAATAATCATTGATCGTTCAAGGGTCGAACTCAACCTTTATTGGTCTCCATCAGAGGGTTTCCCCCTCCAGCATCAAACAGACTCAATCACACTCCACACACTTTTTGAGATCTCCGAAATCGTTCCACTGGCCTCAATATTCTGAAGATCTCCCCTTTTTTTATAATACTCGATAAGGGGTGCGGTTTCATTCTTGTAGACGCCCAATCGGGATTTAACTGTCTCGGGGCTATCATCCTTCCTCTGCATTAAGCCTGTACCACAATCGCACTGACCTTCATGCATTGGTGGGCGATAAACCAAGTGGTAAGCCTTGCCGCAGGAAGGGCAACTCCGCCGCCCTGAGATTCGTTTTATCAGGGTCTCTTCATCAACATAAAAGTTAACGACATGGTCGATCTTTTCATCTGCCTGGTCGAGGATTTCGGTTAGAGCCTCTCCCTGCCTGATCGTCCTTGGGAAACCGTCAAGGATGTAGCCCTTCCGGGCATCCTCCTCTTTGAGGCGTTCACGGATCACCTTTATGATAACCTCATCGGGAACAAGTTGACCTTTTTCAACATAGGCTTTTGCCTCCAGACCAACAGACGTCTCCTTTCGCATTGCCTCCCGAATAATGTCCCCCATCGCGATATGGGGAACGGTATACCGTTTGGACAAAACTTCCGCCTGTGTCCCTTTGCCGACACCCGGCGCTCCCAGAAAAAGAAGACGCATACAACATCCTTCGAAAAAATTCTCTTAAAAACCCCGGCCCTTCAACTTCCCTTTTTTCATAAATCCTTCATAATTGCGCGTCAGCATATGCGTTTCAATCTGCTGAGCCGTATCCATTCCCACGCCGATGACGATCAGGAGAGATGTTCCGCCAAACGCAAAAGGGACGTTAAATCGATAGATCATGATTTCAGGAGTCACCGCGACAATTGCAAGATAGACGGCCCCGGCAAACGTAATCCGCGTTAGTACCTTGTAGATGTAATCCGACGTTCTTTGGCCTGGGCGTATCCCAGGAATAAAACCACCATATTTTTTCATATTATCGGCCATATCCACCGGATTCAGAACAACGGCGGTATAAAAGAAAGCAAAAAATATAATAAGAAGTGCATAAACGAGCGTATAAAAAAGAGTTCCGGGCGAGAGATTTCTCCCGATCGCCTGAACCCAGGGAACCGCGACAAAACCTGCAATCGTCGCTGGAAAGGCAATAATAGAAGAGGCAAAGATCGGAGGGATAACGCCCGCGGTATTGATTTTCAATGGAATATGCGTGCTCTGCCCGCCGTAAATCTTTCGGCCCACCACTCTTTTCGCATATTGGACGGAGACCTTCCTCCGCCCACTTTCTAGAAAAACGATCGCAACAACAAGACCCACCATCATCACAGCAAGAAGCACCAGGAAAATAAAGCTGATCTGCCCTGCCTGGAAGAGTTGAAAGGTATTAAATACCGCAGTCGGCATTCGAACAACAATCCCGGCAAAAATGATTAAAGAGATGCCGTTCCCTATCCCTCTTTCCGTAATCTGTTCGCCCAGCCACATCAGAAATGCGGTTCCTGCCGTAATCGTAATCATCGTCATCAACCTGAAGGCCCATCCAGGATTCTGAACGAATCTCCCCTGCTCCATCCCTTCCAGTCCAATCGCTATCCCGATGGCCTGAACCAAACCGATACCAATCGTTGCAAACCGGGTATACTGCGTGATCTTCTTCCTCCCGCTCTCCCCCTCTTTTGCAAGCTTAGAAAGCGTTGGGATAACGACGGTCAGGAGTTGAAGAATAATCGAAGCAGAGATGTACGGCATGATTCCCAGGGCAAAGATGGTCAAACGGGAGAGCCCACCTCCTGAAAACATATCGAGGAAGCCCATTAACGCGCCTCCTCTATCCGTCAGAAAATTACTCAACTCTTCATTGTTTATGCCAGGCGTCGGGATATGCCCGCCCATACGATAAACAATCAGCATCATCGCGGTGAAAGCAATCCGCTGCCTTAGTTCCTCAATCCTGACAACATTCTTTAAACTGGTAAAAAAACGTTCGAGCAACCCGATCCCCTAAGAAATAATCTCAGTCCGCCCACCGGCATCCTGAATCTTTTTTGCAGCCTCCCGGCTAAACTTATGCGCAGAAATTACGAGCGGTTTACGAAGATCCCCACCGGCCAGCACCTTAATCTTCTCTTTGGCTTTCTTAATCAAACCTGCCGCTTGAAGTGCCTGCGGATCTACAATCGCGTCCGGCTCAAAGCGATCCAACCTTTCCAGATTGATGATGGTGTATTCTTTCCGGAAAATATTTGTAAAACCACGCTTGGGAACCCGACGAATCAGAGGCTGCTGGCCTCCCTCGAAACCGGGACCTTTGGTTCCTCCTGATCGGGCGGCCTGGCCTTTATGCCCCTTGCCCGATGTCTTGCCATGGCCCGAACCGGGCCCGCGGCCTATCCGCTTTTCCTTCTTCTTTGCCCCCTTTGCCGGAGCCAAATCAGATATCTTCAAGAAATCTCCTTCACATCCAAGAGATGAGAGATCTTCTCCACCATCCCCCGTATTTGTGGCGTATCTTCTCGGACGACCGTCTGGTGCATCCTTCGAAGGCCAAGCCCGGCAACAACCCGCTTATGCTTTCCAGGCCGGCCAATAAAACTTCTTCGCAATGTAATCTCTAGTTTCTTCGACACGATCACTTACTCCGGGACAGATGCATCCATCCGCCTTAATTTCATGATATCCGCAGGATCTTTCAGTTGAGTAAACCCATTTATCGTCGCACTGACCACATTGACCGGATTTCCTCCCCCAAGGCACTTGCTCAAAATATTCGATACCCCTGCCATTTCCATCACGGCCCGAACAGCCCCTCCTGCAATAATCCCGGTCCCGTCAGATGCCGGCTTCAACATAACTCTTTCCGCGCCAAACCGACCGATCACCTCAAAAGGGATCGTGGAATTCTTCAAAGGAACACGAATCAAATTCTTTTTTGCATCTTCTATGGCCTTGCGGATCGCCTCAGGAACTTCTGAAGCCTTTCCCTTCCCCGCCCCGACATGTCCCGCCCCATCGCCAACAACGACTATGGCAGAGAAAGAAAACCGCTTCCCCCCCTTAACCACCTTTGCACAGCGATTAATGAAGACGACCTTGTCCTTCAGTGTTAGACCCTCTGGACTAATTCTCTCCAATCACAACCTCCTCCCAACACCTCCAACACATCTCTGCCCTAGTACACATCAAAAAACCAAGCCACCCTCTCTGGCTGAATCGGCGAGCGCCTTAATCCGACCATGATAAATATAGCCACCCCGGTCAAAAACCACACTCTCAATATTGGCCTTTTTCGCAAGTATTGCCAGTTGGGTCCCGACTCCCTTAGCAACTTCAATTTTCCCGCCGTCCCTTGTTTCCCCCCGTCCTTTCCCCCCTTTTTCCAAGCTGGAAGAAGCAACCAGGGTTTTCCCGGAATGATCATCAACAATTTGGGCATAAATCTGATTCAAACTTCGATAGACAGAAAGCCTCGGACGGTCAGCCGTCCCCACGATTTTCCGCCGAACGCGACGATGCCGTCTCTCTCTTGCCAACCTCTTTTCTTTTGATGTGATTTCCATGAATCGTCCCTACTTCCCTGTCTTTCCTTCCTTCCGGAGGATTTTTTCGCCACGGTATCTTATTCCTTTGCCCTTATAGGGTTCAGGCTTTCTTAAGGCACGGATGTTTGCTGCAACTTGACCGACCATATATTTATCGATCCCTTTAATCGTTAAGGTTGTCTGTTTTTCCACCACGGCATCAATCCCTTTCGGGAGATCATAGTAAACCGGATGAGAATAGCCCAGGCTGAAGTTCAAAACCTTTCCCTTGAGGGCGACACGGTAGCCGACCCCTTTGATTTCAAGCACCTTCTCAAAGCCTACAGAAACCCCTTGAACCATATTATTTATTTCACTTCTGGATAGACCATGAAGGGCCTTATGCCGAGGCTCATCGGAACATCGGGAAACAAGCACACAACCCTCCTCAATCGCCACTTTTGAATCAAGGCGAATTGCGGTTTTGGCCTCTCCCTTTGGACCCTTGACATGAACCATGCCCGCATCCACCTTTACCGTGACGCCGCTTGGAATCGGAATCTTTTTTTCACCTACCCGAGACATCGATTACTCCCGTATATTACCAGACATAACAGAGGATCTCTCCTCCCAACCTGACACGCCGCGACGCACGATCTGTCATCATCCCCTTCGAGGTCGAAAGGATCGCAATACCCAAGCCCCTCTTAACATAGGGGATGGCTGCCTGCCCAACATAAACCCTTCGCCCCGGGGTACTGACCCGCTTCAAATCGGTAATCACAGATTCCTGTTTCCCGCTGTACTTAAGAAGTACCCTTATTTCACCTTTTCCCGGATCACCGGCCATCACCTTATAGGCCCGGATAAAGCCTTCTTCTTTTAGAATCCGGGCGATCTCCACCTTTTGCTTAGAAAGGGGGATATACACAATTTCATGTTTCCGCTGCTTCGCATTACGGATTCGAGTCAACATATCTGCTATTGGATCGGTCATTACATTACTCCGAGACTAAAATATCACCCATATTCCAAAACTCTGAAATTTGGAGTCCTTCCCACTCAACAAGTTGAGCGCCATAGAAATGCTACACAAAACTACCAACTCGACTTGGTAACGCCCGGAATCTCTCCTTTAAGGCTGAGCATACGGAAACAAATTCGACACATTGAAAATTTCCGCAGATAACCCCGAACCCGACCGCAAACCAGACACCGATGGTACTTTCTTACACCAAACTTGGGCGTTCTCAACGCCTTCGCAATGAGAGATTTCTTAGCCACCTTTTTCCTCTTTCGTCTTTCGGAAGGGAAAACCGAGCCCTTTTAAAAGCGCTTTTCCTTCCTTGTCATTTGTCGCCGTGGTCACGATAATAATATCCATACCATGGATTGCGGAGACATCATCATAATTAATTTCAGGAAAGATCAACTGCTCCCTGATCCCCAAGGCATAATTCCCTTTCCCATCAAATGCCTTGAATGAAATACCCCTAAAATCCCGAATCCGAGGCAAGGCCGCATACAAAAGGCGCTCAAGGAACTCATACATCCTTGATCTGCGCAAGGTCACCTTGCATCCAATCGGCATTCCAGCTCGAATCTTGAAGCCGGCAATCGACTTCTTCGCCTTTGTGATCACCGGTCTCTGACCCGTAATGATCCCCAACTCACTCACTGCAGCGTCCAGTAATTTTGAATTGGTAATCGCCAGCCCCATACCCACATTGAGGACAACCTTTTTGACTTTCGGAACCTGCATTTTATTGGCATACTGAAATTCCTTCATCATCGCCGGGTGAATTTCCCCACGATAACGATCAATCAGAGCCTCGACTTGAACTGTTTTTGCCATAATCCCATCTCTTTATTAAAACAACTCCCCAGTACAGATCCAGCCTACACCTCTTTATCCAGAACCTCTCCGCAACGACGGCAGGTCCTCATCTTCTTCCCGTCTTCCAGCCGCTTCATTCCCACACGCGCCGGCTTATTACAATTTCCACAAAGTAACATCACATTAGAGAGATGGATCCGCCCTTCTTTTTCAATGATCCCTCCCTGGGAGTTCTGCTGGTTCGGCCGGACATGTTTTTTTAAAAGATTCAACCTTTCAACAACAACGGATTCTTTATCATATAGTACGCCGAGAACCTTCCCTTCTTTCCCCTTCTCTTTCCCTGATGTGACACGAACGAGATCGCCCTTCCTGATCTTCGTTCTCACAACTGCCGCAACCTTCATCCGACTTCTCTCCTTAAATATCGCTTAGCCCCAAAGATCTAAGCCTGGAACCGGGTCCTACCCCCTAAATAACCTCAGGAGCAAGTGAAACAATCTTTGTAAACTTTTTCCGTCGAAGTTCCCGGGCAACCGGTCCAAAAATACGGGTCCCAATCGGCTCACCCTGCGGATTAATCAAGACCGCGGCATTACGGTCAAACTTGATATAGGAACCATCTTCTCTGCGGAGGCCCTTCCTCGTCCGTACAATCACCGCCTTGACGACATCACCCGTTTTAACATTTGCCTTTGGAATCGCTACCTTAACCGTCGCGACAACGATGTCTCCTATCGCCGCATAACGTTTTCTGGACCCCCCCAGAACATGGAAGCACATCAGCCTCTTCGCCCCCGAGTTATCTGCCACATCAAGCATGCTATAGATCTGTATCATTTCAAATACCCAATTCTTGAGAGAAGATCAATCTGACTACACCGCCTGGACAACAAAACATGCCTTTATGTAGCGCGCACCAAGACTTCAAGGACAACCCATTTTTTTCCCGCACTCAACGGACGGGTCTCAATGAGTTTTACCTGATCACCAACATGACAGTCATTTTTTTCGTCATGTGCCTTTAATTTCGTAGTTCTCTTGATATATTTCTTATAACGGGGTTCCTTGACAATACGATCGATCGCGACCACCACGGTCTTGTCCATCTTGTCACTGACCACCCTTCCAACAAACTCTTTTCTCTTTTTCAGCATTCTGATCCCTTTGAATCCATTATACGGAGAGGCACATCCAGAGAATTACCCTTCCTCCTGCAGCATCCGGGAAAAGGTAATCACCCTCGCAATATCTCTACGGACTTCTCTGATTCTGCATGGGTTTTCAACGTGCCCTGAAACCGCTTGAAAACGAAGATTGAACAATTCCTTTCGCAGATCCTTTTCCCTCTCGATCAGATCTTCTTTCGTGAGATCCCTTAGCTCTTTCGTATCCACTTACTGATCCTCGCGAGAAACAAATTTTGTCGCAATCGGAAGCTTGTATGCCGCCAAACGAAAAGCCCCTTTCGCTACCTCTGAAGACACACCATCCATCTCATAGAGGATACAGCCCGGCTTGACAACAGAAACCCAATACTCAGGAGCCCCCTTCCCTTTCCCCATACGCGTTTCAGCCGGCTTCTTTGTAATCGGTTTATCGGGGAAAACACGAATCCAGATCTTTCCACCACGTTTGACGTATCGCGTCATCGCGATTCTCGCCGCCTCGATCTGCCTGGCCGTCACCCAACCCGGTTCCAGGGCTTTCAGACCAAACTCACCAAAACTCAAGCTCGAACCTCGATAAGCCTTACCGGTCATCCGACCCTTCATTTTTTTTCTGAATTTTACTTTCTTCGGGGAAAGCATTATCTCCTATCTCCTCTTCCAGGCATCGCCGTCTCTTCCCGCTCCACCCCGGGAAGGATCTCGCCCCGATAGATCCAGGTCTTTACGCCTATCCGCCCCATGGTGGTTGCCGACTCCGCCACGCCATAGTCAATATCTGCCCTGAGGGTATGCAGAGGAACTCGCCCCTCCCGATACCATTCTGATCGCGCAATTTCAGCACCTCCCAGTCGCCCCGCACAGCGCACCTTAATCCCCTGGGCACCCAGACGCATGGCGGAGGCCACCGCTTTTTTCATCGCCCGACGGTACGCAATCCGCTTTTGTAATTGCATCGCAATATTCTCGGCAACCAACTGGGCATCCAATTCCGGCTTTTTTATCTCTTTAATACTGATATAGACCTGGTTTTTGGCCATTGCCTCCAGTTCAACCTTAAGCTTGTCGACCTCGGCACCCTTTCGACCAATAATAATGCCTGGCCGTGCCGTATGAAGCGTCAACTTGATTTGATTCCCCGAACGCTCAATTTCAATACGGGCAATCCCTGCATGAAAAAGCTTTTTCTTGACAATCTTCCGAATCCCCAGGTCTTCATGAAGAAGCTTGGAGTAGTCCTTCTCAGCGTACCACCTGGAACTCCACGTCTTGATATACCCCAACCTAAATCCGTAAGGATGGACTTTCTGTCCCATTACTTCTCCTTTTGAGAATCTGCGTCTTTCTTTTTCTTAGGAAGCGCCTTCTTAGGAGGCGCTTCCTTTTTAGAAACCACTGGCTTTTTAGTAGCCGTCTCTTTTTTAGGGGAAACCACTTTTTTTGAAGCAGGCGCTTTTTTAGATACACCGCCCTTTCCAGAATCACTCCCCTTTTTAGAGGCAACCTCTTTCTTGGATATAGTATCTTTTTTCGGAGCAGCCTTTTTCCCGGAAGCTGGACTTTTCCGGGAAGTTGCCGTTTTTTTAACAGGAGCCGTTTTTTTCTGTTTCACCGGCGCAGAAGTGGCCTTTCGATCCTTTTTCGCCGCCTCTTCTCCAGAGAGAACCAGCGTGATGTGACTGGTCCTCTTCAAAATCGTATTCGCCCGCCCCATCGCTCTCGGCCGCATCCTCTTCATCGTCGGCCCGCAGTCAACAAAGACCCTAGAAATCTTAAGGGTATCGACATCTCCCATTTCTTTTTGAGATGCATTCGCGACGGCAGACTTTAAGATCTTCTCGATGATCATCGCACCCCGCCTTGGCGTAAACTTTAATATCGTAAACGCTTCCTCAGCATTCTTCCCGCGAACCAAGTCGGCCACGAGTCTCGCCTTTCTAGGCGCAATACGAATATACCTTAGAATTACTTTTGCTTCCATGCTTCTAACTCACTCTATCCAAAACAGAACATTAGATCCAAAAAGACGATAGGAGCCCACTTCGGAAAGTTACTTTAAGGCGCTTGCTTTCTCTGTCCTAGCATGCCCATGGCCTTTAAAGAATCGGGTCGGGGAAAACTCTCCCAATTTATGGCCTACCATATTTTCAGTGATATACACGGGGATAAACTTCTTCCCGTTATGAACCGCCATCGTATGTCCGATCATTTCCGGAATAATCGTAGAACGCCTCGACCAGGTCTTAATGATCTTTCGGTCATTGGACGCATTCATCTTGGAAACCTTCTTGGCCAAATGTTCATCCACAAACGGCCCCTTTTTTAATGATCTCGGCATTGCCTTCCCCTAGTTGATGCAGTCAGCCTTCAACGACGCAGGCTACTTCCTCTTACGCTTACGAACAATAAACTTGTCGGTCTCTTTTCTCCGGCGGGTTTTAAACCCTTTTGCAAGTTGCCCCCATGGTGAAACCGGATGCGGGTTTCCTTGACCCGCCTTCCCTTCTCCTCCACCATGCGGATGATCGACAGGGTTCATCGCTACCCCCCGAACATGGGGACGCCGCCCCAACCACCTTCGCCTTCCAGCTTTTCCGTAAGAATAGTTCCCGTGATCAATATTTCCCACCTGGCCGAGTGTGGCCATACAGTCCAGACGAATCAAGCGAATTTCACCGGATTTCATCCGGATATTCGCAAAGGGTTTTTCCTTTGCCATCAACTGAGCTGAAGTTCCAGCACCCCGAATCAACTGGCCCCCTTTTCCCTTCTTAAGCTCTAAATTATGGATAGTGCTCCCCACTGGGATATTCTCAAGAGGAAGGGCACACCCAACCTTAATCTCCGCGTCCGGGCCGGAGGTAACACGATCATCCACCTTCAAGCCAACAGGCGCAATAATATATCGCTTTTCACCATCAACATAAAACAAAAGAGCAATCCGCGCGGAGCGGTTAGGGTCATACTCAATCGCTGCAACCCTGGCCGGAATTCCAAACTTATCCCGTTTGAAATCGATGATACGATATGCGCGCTTATGCCCTCCACCTCGATGGCGGATCGTCATCTTTCCCCGGTTGTTTCTTCCACCAGAGGAATGGACTGCTCGAAGGAGACTCTTCTCGGGCCTCGACTTTGTAATCTCGTCGAAAGTCAATCCCATCGCCGCACGACGCCCCGGAGAGGTCGGTTTATATTTTTTTACGCCCATTTTATTACGCGCTCATCTTTTCTTGTCGAATGAGAAATCTATCCCTCGAAAAGATCAAGCTTCTCACCTTTCTTTAAAGTAACGATCGCTTTTTTCCAGTCACGCCGCTTTCCAACAAAACGATTGAGACGCTTCGTCTTCCCAATCATATTAATAATGTGAACCTTGTCGACCTTGACGTTCAAGATCGCTTCAATCGCCTGCTTCACCTCTCTTCTGTTTGCTTCACGGCGCACAACAAAGCACACTTTATTGTAATTCTCCCGTAACGAGGTACTCTTTTCTGTTAAAAGAGGGCGAACAATAAGATCATGCGGATTCATGGGTCCCCCATACCTCGACCAGCCTGGAAATATCGCGCTGCGTTGTCAGAAGCGTATCGGCCAGGATGAGGTCATAAACATTCAGTTGACGAACTTCCAGCAGGTGGACATTGGGAAGATTTCCAATCATTCGATTGAGATCGTCCTGCTTTTGAGAAGTAAGCACCAGAATCCTTCCACTCAAGTCAAGCTTCTTAAGAAGAAGCGCCATGGTCCGTGTTTTTGCTTCTGTAAAGATAAACTCCTCCAGAACGACAAGGCCTTCCTCCTGCACCTTAGAGGCCAGCGCTGAATAAAGGGCCGCCCTTGCCTTCTTTTTTGGCATCGAGTAGGCATAGCTTCGGGGTCTTGGCCCAAAAACAGTCCCACCTCCCCGCCAGAGTGGAGATCGATTAGACCCGGCTCGTGCGCGCCCCGTTCCTTTCTGCTTCCATGGCTTTCTTCCTCCACCACGGATCAGACCTTTTGTTTTTGTCGCGGCCGTCCCCTGCCGTCTCGAAGCAAGATGCAACTGCACCGCTTCATGTAGGAGTGGCTTCGAAACCTTACCGCCGAAAACACGATCATCCAAAGGCATCGATCCTGTCTTCTTATTATGATGATTCTTAATCTCTACTTCCGGCATTACACGTCCTAATCTAAAGATCCATTCCTGTTAACGTAACTCTTATTTTTTCTTGCCGCCCCTGACAACAACCTCTTTCTTTACCTTCCCCTTGACCGACTTGCGTATCATGACCACCCCCTTGCTTCCTCCGGGGACGGATCCCCTCACAAAAACAAGGTTTTCTGCAACACGGACCTCGACCACCTCTAAACCCTGCGTTGTCACACGCTTATTCCCCATTTGTCCCGGCATACCTTTATTTTTCCAAACCCGCGACGGAGAGGCACACTGTCCGACAGATCCCGTAGAACGATGAAACATCGAACCATGACTCGCCGGCCCACCTCGATAATTGTGTCTCTTCATGACACCCTGGAAGCCTTTTCCCTTGGAAACTCCGGTGATATCTACATATTCCCCTTTTTCAAAAATTTCCGCAGTAAGGGTCTGACCTACACTCAATCCGCTCATGTCCCCGCCAAATTCCCTCAAAATCCGAGAAGGCTGAACACCCGCCTTTTTATAATGTCCTCGGGATGGCTTCGTGACACGGTGCTCTTTCACCTCATCAAACGAAAGTTGCGCCCCTGCATACCCTTCTTTTTCGGCGGTCTTCAACTGAACAACCTTACACGGTCCAACCTCCAGCACTGTAACCGGAACCAAGCGGCCTGCCTCAGAGTAGACTTGAGTCATGCCCAATTTATGTGCGATTAATCCGTTAACCATTGTTACATCTTCCCTTTAAAGTTTGATCTCCACATTGACACCCGCCGAAAGATTCAGCTTCATCAGCGCATCAACGGTGTCAGGGGTCGGTTCCAATATGTCAATCAAGCGTTTATGCGTGCGTATCTCAAACTGCTCTCTTGATTTTTTATCAACATGAGGCGATTTAAGAACTGTATATTTTGCGATTTTCGTCGGCAGAGGAATTGGACCCGCAATCTTCGCACCCGTTCTTTTCACCGTCTCGACAATCTCGCCAACCGATTGATCAAGGAGACGGTAATCATATGCCTTCAAACGAACTCGTATCTTCTGACTCACAAACACCCACCTTTTCTAACGAACTTCCCCATAGACAATCGAATTTCTACTTAATGATCTGAGTGATGACACCGGCACCAACCGTCCGTCCGCCTTCCCGTATCGCAAAACGCAATCCTTCCTGCATCGCGATC
>LWDU01032684.1_pt1 | contig 18698 bp, 15 predicted proteins | sample 727161 | NCBI WGS metagenome assembly LWDU01 (sample SAMN04566230, study PRJNA314399) | hydrothermal vent metagenome | isolation source: deep sea hydrothermal plume seawater | place: Mexico: Gulf of California, Guaymas Basin | collected 2004-07-11
AATCAGTAACTTCCATAGGATTACTTTGTATATAATTCCGCTTAACCAAAGTTTCAATAATCTGCGAACGTGTTGCTTTAGTTCCTAAATTCTGTTTCTCCAACAATTTAATCAACGAAGCAACATTATATCGTGCAGGTGGTTGAGTTTCCTTTGCTGCTAACTCTGTATTCTGTTTCAAAACTTGACTAACTGCTAGTTGAGGTAATTCATTCTCTTTTCTTCGGGCGTACTGACCATACCATTTCTGCCAGGCAACTTTTGTTGTTATTGTTCCTGCAAACTTAAAACTTTCTTTTTCAATGTCTAATTTAATAGTGGTAGTTTCACGTTCACCATCTTGACCAAAGATGGAAAAAAATCTACGTACAATTAAATCATAAACTTTTCGAACTGGATCTTCAAGTGTTCCTGCACGCTCACCGGTTGGGTGAATTGCAGGATGGGCAGGATCAGACTTTCGTCCTTCCTTTGGAATCAAACGAGTGGCTAAAACTTCTTTCGCTGTTTCTTGATAAGTTGGATTTGTTCCTAGTTTGGAAATTATTTTCTTTAAGTTTAATGCTTTTGGTAACTTCTGACTTGAAGTTCTGGGATATGAAATTAATGCTTTGGTATAAAGAGTCTGAGCAATCTTCAAAGTCATTGCAGGACTATACTTGAAAATTCGATAAGCTTCAATTTGTAAGGAAGTTAAATCAAAAGGGACTGGAACCACTACTTTTTGTTTACGTTTATTAATCTCAGATATTCGTCCTGATTTATCTTTAACTTTTGCAAATATTTTATCGGCATCTAATTTCTTCCAAAACTTATCTTTCTCGTGAACTGCTTGAAACTTCTGTGAATTTAACCATAAATTTGCAAAAATCTGCCAAAAAGGTTCTGGTTTAAACTTCTTAATTTCAATTTCACGCTCAGCAAGTATAGCCAAAGATGGACCTTGGACTCGTCCGATGCTCAGCGGTTGATATCTATTCAAAACTACTGAAAGAGATTTAGATATTATTTGAGATAAATTAATTCCGTAGTACCAATCAAGCGTATGGCGAACAACACCTGCATTCGCTTGTCCCCAATTCAAAGTCTTAGCTTTATTCTTGTATGCTTCTTGTAATTCAGTAGAAGTAAGTGTAGAAAACTTCATTCGGTTTGCATCTTTCAATCCCAATAATTCTCGAACAATATTAAGGCCAATAACTTCGCCTTCAAGGTCATAGTCTGTTGCAACTGTAACTGTATCTGCCTTTTTTCCAAGACTTTTCAATGTTTGAAAATAAGGTCTTTGAAATGAAGCTCCCTTTCCTGAATAAGATGGTTGCCACTCAAGATTAAAAACTGGATAAAATCGTTCAGTTTTCTTCAATCCAAATAAATGTCCTACTGCTGAACCAATCAAAATTCTGCCGTTATCTACTTCCCAATATTTCACACCATTGAGACGCTTCAACGTTGGTTTTCCAAAACATGCTGCAATCTTCTCTGCTGCTGAAGGTTTTTCAGATATGATTAATTCAACCATAAATTTATCATTAAATGTATAGTTTTAAAATCTACTAAATGAATTATTTTCTAGCAACCGTTACTTTATTATTGATATTAATAATCGTTCCTTCGGGACCTGGATTTACTGTAATTGTATCTCCAATCTTATCTCGAGTATTGAAACATTCATGAATGTGCCCGCAAATATGTAAATCAATTGGATTTTTCTTAATAAATTCAGTAATATTTGTTGCACCAACATATTCTTGAATCTCAGTCATAAAATCACATTTAGTTCCATAGGCTGGACGGTGAGTAATAAAAACTACTTTCCCTTTTGGGTTATCTTTCTTAAAATTTTTAATTTTTTGAGCTAACAAACGTTTTGAAATATCAAGTGTTGGTTCATTTCTACCATAAATTCCGCCTCCACTTCCAATAAACAAAATACCTCTAACAACAATTCCAGTTTGATGAACTAATAACACTTCGGGCTTTTTAGCAAAAATATATACTGACTTTTCACCATCTTCATGATTCCCAGGAATAAATACAAAAGGTTTTCCTACCAAAAAATTAGACATTATTTTATTGAGATTCTTCCCAAAAACAGTAAAATCTCCCGGACAAACTAATATATCTGGATCTTCTTTTTTAATCTTCTTAAGAATTTTAGCGATAATTTTTTCATCACCATGGAAGTCTGTAAATGCTAAAATTTTCATTTTGATTTAATTACTTTGAATCCAGTATATTTCCAAAGTGCTCTTGGAATTTTGACTGAACCATCTTTCTGTTGATGATTTTCAAGTAAACATGCCATTGTCCGTTCACTAGCAACTGCTGTACAATTCAATGTATGTACAATTTTGCGTCGTCCATCTCTATCATCAAACTTTACATTAACTTTTCTGGCTTGATAATCTGTAACGTTAGTTCCAGAACACAATTCCCGATATTTATTTTGTGCAGGGAACCATCCTTCAATATCGTACTTCTTTGCACCGTTATCATTCATCTCTCCTGATGCGACATTAACAACTTGGTAAGGAATTTCTAATCCTTTCATTATATCTTCCGAAATCTTAATCATCTTTTCATGCCATTTCCAACTTTCATCAGGATGACAGAAAACATATTGTTCAATTTTATCAAATTGATGAACTCTAAAAATTCCTTTTGTATCTTTTCCGTGACTTCCTGCTTCTTTTCTAAAACATGAAGAGTAAGCTGTGTAAGCTTTAGGTAAATCTTTCCAATTAAACACATCATTCATATGAAATGTTGCCAAAGTTTGTTCAGAAGTTGCGATTAAATATAAATCTTCATCCTGAATCTTATAAAGTTGCTCTTCAAAATCTCCAAGCTCTGCTGCAGCTTTCATCGGTTCGTGACGCATAAGAAAGGGTGTCCACATTGGTGTAAATTTTTGTTTAACTAAAATATCCATTGCATATTTAAGAATAGCAAAATTAAGTAAAACTAATTCATTCTTCAAATAATAGAATCGTGCTCCAGAAACTTTTGAGGCTTTATCAAAATCTGCCAAGTCCAAGTCTAACAATAAATCAACTTGATGTTTTACGGGAAATCTGAACTTTGAGATTCTACCCTTCTTCCTAACTAATTTGTTTCCGTCTTCAGTCTCAGAAATTGGGACAGATTTGTGAATAATATTTCCAACCGTATATCTTATTTTATCTCGTTTAACAATTAGTCCATCAGCTTTGATTTGCATATCTTTAATTTTCTGTGCAACTTGCTGCATATCTTTAATTTTTGATGCTACAGATTTTCCTGACTTCTTCAAAGCACTAATTTCTTTAGAAACTTTATTACGTTCAGCTTTGAGTTTTTCCATTCCATGAATTGTCTTTCGCCATTGATTATCTATCTTGATAACTTGATCCACAACTTTTGGATCTTTGAATCGCATCTTCTCAGAACCTCGAATTAGATCTGGCTTTTCACGAAATAACTTGATATCTAACATAATGAAACATAAGCTTGCACACTTTTAAGGATTACGACATAACTTAATAAAAATTTAATTCTTTCTCAGCCATTCTAGCATAAGACGAACTCCGAATCCTGTTCCGTATTTTGGCCAGTAATTTTTACTTTTATTTCGCATAGCAGAACCTGCAATATCAATATGAGTCCAAGGCGTATCTCCAACAAAATTCTTCAAAAATAATGCTGCAGTTATAGAACCTGCTTCCGGAACACTCGAAATATTATTTAAATCTGCTCGTTGAGATTTCAAAAAATCATTATAATCTTCAGGCAGCGGCATTCTCCAAACAGTTTCACCAACATAATCTCCAGACGAAATTATTTTATCTACTTTTTCATCAGTTGAAAATAATCCAGCATAATCATTTCCCAATGCTGCAACAATTGATCCGGTGAGTGTAGCAAAATCTACAATTCGTGTTGGTTTATAATTTTTCACAACATAAGCAAGTGCATCTGCCAGCGCAAGTCTTCCTTCAGCATCAGTATTTCCAATCTCTACTGTCTTTCCTAAATAAGAATCTAAAATTGCGCCAGGTTTGTATGAATTAACTCCAACTGCATTTTCAACAACTGGAGCAACTACAATTATATTTTTCTTTAATTTTAATTCAGCAGCAGCACGAATAATTCCAAGCACAACTGCTGCACCAGACATATCCATATTCATTTCCTCCATAGCTCTAATCTTTATATTCAAACCACCAGTATCATAAGTTACTCCCTTACCAACAAGGGCAATTTTCTCCTTAGAACTTGGATCTCCTTTGTATTCAAGAATTATTAGATGTGGTTCAAATCTGCTTCCTTGCCCAACGCCTAACAAAAGTCCAAGACCATTTCGTTTTAGTGCTGAACGTCCAAGTAAATCTAAATGTAATTTATATTTAGTAGACATACTTTTTGCTAAATCTGCCAAATATTCTGGGTTTACAGTATCTGCATCTTCAGTTTGTAAATCTCTTACAAAATTTGTAGCATCACAACTTATTTCAGAAAAATCAATTGCGCGTTCAAATTCTGATTTAATATCATGAACATACATATCAATTTTTTCAATTCTGAAAAATTTATCATCTTTCTCAGTTTTATATTTATCAAAGGAATAATTGGATAATCTAAATCCATCAGAAAGTGCTCGAACAATATCAACATCATACTCTGCAAATGTTGAGAATTCTTTAACTTTCAAACTAGAAAATAACTGTAACGCTGTATGTGCTGCACATCTGAAACTTTCATTATTTAATTTATCTCGCTTTCCCAAACCAATTAATACCATTCGATTGAAACTTCTACCCATAACTGGAATGACTAATTTCTCATTCTTTTTTCCTTTGAAATCTTCTGCATGAATTGAAGCATCTATTAAATCAATTAGTTTTCCATCTAAATTCTTTATCTGTTCTTCAGTCATAAAAAGTAAAATACTACCTTTAGAATCATAGACTTCACCCTTACGTAAATTTAGCTTCATAATCAAATTAATCAAATTAAACTTAAAACAGTTTTGTCACTCAGAACCAAGCATCTTATTGAACTTATCTCTATTTTCTTCTGCAAATAAAAGTAACTCAACAGAATGATTCACAAAATCTTCCACAGTTTTAAAATCAGAACCAGGCAAAACAGCCTCAATTCTTTTTAGTTTTTTTGGATCTAGTTCCATTTGAACTAAGTGCCTTAATAACTTTTTTACCTTTTCGCTTGTCAAATGCAACTTCAAGAACATCCACCAAAGTTTTAGCATAATGAATCTTAATCTTCTTTCGTAACTTAGTACTCAAAACAATATCTTTTTTGTTCTGTTCAGGAATAATCACTTCCTTCAATCCTGCTTCAATTGCTGCTTCAAGTTTTGGAGTTACTCCTCCGACTGGCAAAACATCTCCTCGTACAGATAAACTTCCTGTCATTGCAATATCTTGCCTTATTGGGACCTTCTTTAACGCAGAAATTATTGATGTTGCTACAGACACACTTGCTGAGTCGCCTTCAATTCCTTCAAAGGTTTGTATAAACTGAACATATATATCATATTTATCCTTGATATCTTCACCAAAATTCTTCATAATTATTGCACTAACATTATCAATTGCCTCTTTAGCAATTTTTCCAAGACCTCCTGTTGCAATAATCTCTCTACGTTTTCCACCCTTTGCAACTTCACTTTCAATTGGAAGAACAATTCCTGAATCTGCAATAACTGCCAAACCATTAACACGACCAACTTGTGCCCCTTCTTTTTGAATAATTTGATAATCAGAAATGTGTTCAATATGTTTATCTGCTAATTGTTGCTCTAAAGTTTTAGAAAGTTTCATAGCGCGGATAACTTGACCTGAGCTAACTAATTTAGTCTTTTCCTCAACTGCCAAATCGCCAGCACTCCTAATTATTCCACCAAGCTCCCTGAACTTTATACTTAATTTACTTTTACGACCAGACATTCGTCGTGAAATTCTAATTATTTCATCACAAGCACCCTTAGAAAAATGTGGAATCTTCCCATCTTTCAAAATTTCCTGAGCTACAAATTTATAATAATATTCTCTGTTTTTTGGAGTATCTTCGATAAAGTTTTCCATAACAACTTCATAACCATATCCTCTAATTCTGGATCTTAATGCGGGATGCATTCTACGTATTGTATCTTTATTTCCTGCTCCAACCAAAATAAAATTACAAGGAACAGGATCGGTACGAACCATTGCTCCAGCACTTCGCTCAGACTGTCCAGTAATTGAATATTTTCGATCTTGCATTGCAGTCAATAAATCTTGCTGAGTTTTCATATCCATTGTTGCAACCTCATCAATGAATAATACTCCTTTGTTTGCTCGGTGAATCATTCCAGGTTCAACTCTCATATGTGCGGGAGTTCCCAATCCTCCAGATTGAAATGGATCATGTCGAACATCACCAAGTAATGATCCTGAATGAGCGCCAGTTGCATCAATAAATGGTGCAGTCTTTAATTTGGCTGTATCCACTAAAAGTTTTGGTCCAAGAGTTTGTCTTTTTCTCATTCCCATCCCCATCATTGCACCATATAACATTAGAAACATCATTCCAGAAATAAGTGATGCTGCAGCCATAATATCCCCATGAGTTTTTCTAATCCACCAAGGAAATAATGCAGTAAAAATTGCTAAAGCAAGAAAAATAATCGTACTCTTTCTTCCACCAACATTCATACGTTGTTTAGTACGTTCAACTATCTCTTGTCCACGGCCAGAAGGTATAGAATGAACCTTTGGATTATTTTCATCTTTTTGATTTGGAAGAATTAAAATATCTCTTAATTCCTTTCGTGGAACTAATTCAGAAAGTGCTTGACCAAGCATAGATTTTCCAGTACCTGGATCACCAATTAAAAGAACATGACGTCCCTGACTTGCCGCCTTATTGATTATTGAAACTGCACGAGTCTGACCAATAATTTGATCAATTAACTTTGTAGGAACTTTAATCTTAGATGTGTTCTTAAAATCCATCAACTAGCAATAGCCTCAAAACTTAAAAAGATATCAGAGTGACAAAATTACTCTTCAGTCATCATTGGGGCTGCAGCTCTTGAAATTATAACAACATCACCAATTGCTTTAATGTGATGGTGAGGTAAAATTACTCCTTTTGCACCAGGCATAGCTCGGGACAAATATGATCTTGCTGTTGCTTTTACTTTCCAAGAATCCACTTTATTAGTATGTAAAATTGCTTCTTCAATTATTCCAAAAAATTCACCAGCATCAGTATAAACTGATAATCCTTGAACGCTGTTTAAGTTTTTTGTATTTAACATATCAATTCAATAGTGTTTTTAAATAAAAGCATTTCTAATTAGTAGTATATGGTTGAAATAAAAATAATTGGAACATCTCATATTTCAAAACAAAGTGTTTCTGAAATAAAAAAGGTTATAGGTGAATTTAAACCAGATATTGTTGCAGTTGAATTAGATGCTCAAAGATATATGGGTCTCATGAATCAAAAACGTAGACGAATGAATCTGAAAACTGCTTCAAAATTGGGATTTTTTGGATTTATATTTTATTTGATCGGTTCAATGTCTCAAAAAATTCTTGGAAAACGAACAGGTCAACAACCAGGAATTGATATGAAAACTGCAATTATTGAAGCAAAAAATATTGGTGCCAAGCGTGCATTAATTGATCGAGATATTGGTATAACTCTTAGACGATTATCAAAAACAGTTCCAGTTCCTGAAAAACTAAAATTAGTATTTTACTTAATTTTTGGAAGTTTTGGAGGTGGAAAAGTAACTTTTGATTTACAAAAAGTTCCAAAAGATAAATTAGTTCATAAATTGATTAGTGAATTAAGTCACAAATTTCCAAATTTCTATAGAGTTCTTGTTGCAGAGCGTGACAATTATATGCAAAATCAAATTAAACTAATTACCACCCAATATCCTGATTCAAAACTACTAATTGTGATTGGTGCAGGACATAAAGAAAAAATGCAAAAATTTGTAAAAAAACTTACTAATACAAATAAATAAAAACTAAAATTATAAAAACTAATTATGCAATTTCTAAAAAACAAATTAAAACTTAGAACTTATCAAGAACAAATTTTGGGAAAAATTATTGGGAAAAATTCATTTGTAGTTCTACCTACTGGTTCAGGAAAAACAATTATTGCAATTGCACTGGCATCACTTAACTTTGATAAAGGGAAAATTTTGATTATGGCACCAACTAAACCTTTGGTAGTGCAACATGAAAAATCCTTTAAAGAATATTTTCAACCTGAAGAAGAAATTATACATTTAACTGGTGCAATTCCTTCAATCCAGCGAAAGGAACTCTGGAAAACTTCAAAAATAATTTGTGCAACACCTCAAACAATTGAATCAGATCTCATTAAACGTTATTTTAAACCAGAAGATATTTCACTTGCGGTTTTTGATGAAGCACATCGAGCCGTTGGAGAATATGCATATGTTTGGCTTGCAAAACAATTTGGAAAAACTAGTCAAATTCTTGCACTTTCTGCAAGCCCAGCTTCTGACAAAGAACGATTGGATACAATTAAAGAAAATTTAAAGATTGATAATTTTGAATTATTAACTGAAGAAAACCCTCACCTAAAAAAATATTTGAAAGAAAAGAAAATTGAAAGAGTGATGATTGATTTACCAGAAGATTATACAAAAATCAAAGCATTCCTCCAAAAATTATTAAGAAAACATGTTACAATTTTGCATTCTCGGCAAGCATTGAAAAGTGAAGAAATTAAAGATTTGAGAAAACTTGAACTTCTTAAAGCACAGCGTGCATTATTCGCTCAGACTGAAAAGGGACCTGAAACTTATTTTCTAGTTTCTGAATTAACTGTTTTGATTAAACTTTTGCACTTAATTGAAACTCTTGAAACACAAAGCCTCAAAACCTTTATTGCTGCAATGAATAAAATAGAAAAGGATTCAAAATCAATAAAGGCTTCAAAAAGAATATTGGATGATTGGGATTTTAAACGAGCAAGGATTAGTGCTCAAAAAATTGCTGAAGAAGGTATCGAACATCCAAAAATTGCGAAAATATTAGAACTTACAAAAAAGGGCGATGAAAAAATAATAATATTCTCTCAGTTGAGAAAAACAGTTGAACTAATTACTGATCAAATTAACCTAAACACTAGAAGTAGAGCAAAAGCTTTCATCGGTCAGAAAGAAGGTATGACTCAGAAGAAACAAATTGAAACCTTGGAACAATTCAAGGATGATGAATTTAATGTTCTTGTAGCAACGTCAGTGAGTGAGGAGGGACTTCACATTGAAAACGCAGATATTGGAATTTTCTTTGAGCCAGTTCCTTCAGCATTGAGAACCATACAACGAAGAGGACGAATTGGGAGAATAAATATTGGTAAAGTATATATGTTAATAACAAGAGACACGATTGACGAAAAATACTACTGGGTTTCATATCATAAAGAACGTCGAATGAAAGAACTCCTTGAAAATGAATCTTAAAATAATTATGGATCATCGTGAGAATCGAGGGCAATTACCTCGATTGCTGTATGAGCGAGATCTTGTAGTTGAGACAAAAACATTGGAAGTTGGTGATTTTATAATTTCTGATGACTGTGTTGTTGAATTGAAGAAAGTTCCTGACTTTGTAAATTCACTTGTTGATGGCCGATTATTTTCACAAGCAAAGGAATTGAGAGAAAATTTCAAAAAACCACTTTATATTATTGAAGGTGAATTGAGAGAGATATTTGGAGTTCGTAATGTGCATCCCAATGCAATTCGTGCTGCAATGATTTCTCTAACTCTCGATTATCAAATTCCGTTCTTATTTTCACATGATTCTGAAGAAACTGTAAACTTGTTAGTTTCATTAGTGCGACGAGAACAACTTGAAAAGAATAAAGATATTTCACTTCGAGGTTCAAAACGAGTATGGACTCGTGAAGAACAGCAACAATTTTTGATAGAAGGTCTGCCTTTAATTGGTCCAAAACTTGCCAAAAATTTATTGAAAGAATTTAAATCACCTATTAAATTGCTTAATGCAGTTGAAGAAGATTTAACTAAAGTTGATAAGCTCGGTCCAAAAAAAGCAAAAATAATACGTGAAATTTTAGATTTAGAAGGTGAACATTAAATCATTAAACTTACAATAAAACCTAAGACACTAAATAGTGCAATTGGTGGAAGTGCTGGCATTGCTCGCGTTGATTTCTGAGTATTTAATAAATAATATACAACTCCTGCTCCAATAACTGCGCCTCCAGATATAAACCAAGCACTCATAACTGAAAATTTTAAAGCGCTGATTGCCAACAATAATGGAAATGCTAAATCACCCGTTCCGAGAATTAGTAAACCTTTTCCGGGTTCAAAATCGGTGGATTTTGCTTTTACTTTTTTCAACGTGTTAGGAATAATAACTGCAAGAATTACTCCTTTTTTTACCATTCCTTTAAACATATTGACCATATGTGAACTTCGATAAACTGCTAAAATATCGTATATTGAAAATAAACCAATTAATAAGAATACTGTGGAAAAACTAAAACTTAGTCCAAGCGTGACTCCAACGCCTGCAATAGTTATGATTAGTGCTAAATTATGAGTAATTATGCTTCTGCTGAAAATGAACAGTGCTAGTAAACCTATTGTGAAAATATTTGCAATTAAATTTGTGAAATAAGTCTCAAAAACAACCTTACTTCCAATAATTATTAGTAAATAAAAAAAATATTTAAATAAATTTACTTTTCGAGAATATCTAAAAATAAAAAATAATAATGTGAATGCTATTGCAAATGAAAAAAAGGCACCGATTAAAGATGTTTCTGTGGCCACAACATCTATTGCTTCAAGTTTATTTATTGCAGCTATTCCTGTTAGTATACCTAAAATTTGAACTGACGCAAAGATAAAAAGATGCATTAGAAACCCAAATAATGAAAACATACTATTCTAAATTGGGTAAAGTATAAATAATTACTTGAAACTGAGCATACTACCTTTTCGTGTTTTTAGATTTACGATTGGAATCATTCCCGGATCTGGTACATGTCCAAATTTAAGTTGAAAATCAGTTACTGCTTGCCAACAACTTCCGGAAATTGAAATTGTGTTTTTATAATTTCCAATATTTGCTTTATGAATATGTCCTGAAACCATTATATCTGGAATTTGTGAAATAATATGTGGATCTTGTTTCATTGGGATTGTGAGATTCAAATTATGTGATGGACTTAAATGTCGTCTTTTCAACAAAAATTTATGAATTTCGTCAGGTTTTTCATAACCTCCAGCAAGTCTCAATCCTTCAACTTGATCAATTAATCTATCAAACGAATATCCGTGATACATTAAAACATCTTGTCCTGCATAATTATCTATTGCATGAATATTTGAATATGACGGATTTGTTACCATTGTAACATTTGGAAGTTCAAGTATTGATTCAGCATAATCTTGCATACGTGGTTGGGGTTCTTCCAATCTAACTCCTGCATCGTGATTTCCTGGACAAATAATTATTTGTTTGTCATCAGGAACTCTAGATAAAAATTTGGATAATTCTTCATATTGGCTTCTTAAATTAGTAATCTTCAGCTCTTTTTCCTGTCCTGGATAAATTCCAATTCCGTCAACAAGATCTCCTGGAATGTAAAAATACTTGGTCTTTCTTGCAATTTCTCGTTGCCGTTCAGTCCCTACTTTTCCACTCAACCAATCAACAAAATTTGAAAATTGTTTTGGTAGAAATAAATTTGAGCCTACATGTATATCTCCAGAAAAAACTGCATAAACTTCTTCAGGACTAAATTCTTCTTTCTTCTGTGGTATATCAGGTCGTATGATAGAGTGTAAGAACATAACTCCCTTTCTGACACGACCCTTGAACATTAAGACTTCATCTAAGGTCAAAAACTTAGCTTCTTCAATTAAATTATTATTTTTTGAGGATATGATGACAGTAATTTGACTAGTTAAATCTTCCACAATAAGTTTGACAGTTCCAGTATACATTCGGTCAACATCTGAAACAATTCCTATAATAACTTGGTCTTCATCTGAAAGCATATCTTTGGCACGATCAATTGATACTGCTGATGCCGCCTCGGGTCGATTAAATAAAATCTTCCTCATTGTTTTGTACCTCTCACGATAGTGTGTGGTAAAATCATCTACTGTGATTTTTTTCTGTTTATAGTCAAATTCTTTAACAATCTTCACTCTTGCTCGTAAATCATCAATTCGTGGTTTTACAATTGTTATTTTAGTAGTTTCATGAGCTATATTTTTAGAAGTAGGTAAAATTCCTTTGTCCAATAATTTCTTTACAATTTCTTGATTGCTCATAACATTAACTCAACTCTCAATTCCGAACTCATTATTTCAGTTAAATCTGAAGGTATAGTCGAATATATTTCTCGAGTTCTCCCGTGTCTGCCTTTACTTATTACTCTTGCATTAATTAGACCCAGCATATCTAATTCTGAAATTAAATCAGATATTCTTCGCTGAGTTAAAATTGAAGTATCATTAACTTTACATAATTCTGCATATGCTTCATAAATCTCCCCAGTTTCAAGTTTATGCTTTTGTTTATTTAGAAAAAATATTGAATATATCAAAAGTTTGGATTGATTAGGTAATGTCTTAACTAATTCTAAGATTCTATTTTTCTCAATTTTATCTTCTGCCTCACGTATATGTTCCATTTCAACACTATCTGATGCTGCGCGTTCTGCAACTTCGCCCGCAACTCTTAATAGATCTAACGCACGACGAGCATCACCGTGTTCCTTTGCTGCATATGCTGCACACTTTGCAAGAACTCCGCTGTTAATTACGTCTTTTGTAAACGCTAATTCCGATCTTTCACTTAGAATATCTTTTAATTCAAGAGCATTGTATGGTGGAAAAATTAATTCTTCTTCACCTAATGAACTCTTTACTCGCGGATCTATATTCTCAATAAAACGTACATCATTTGAAATTCCAATTAAACATAATTTTGCTCGTTTAAGTTCAGAATTAATTCGTGTTAAAGTATAAAGAATTTCGTCACCTGTTTTCTGTACAAGTCTATCTATTTCATCTAAAACTAAGATTACAACTTGTTCAGTTTCATCTAATTTTTTCAAAAAAATATTGTATACTTCATCTGTGGGTAATCCTGTTGCTGGAACTTTTTCACCTAAATTTTTAGCAAGTGCAGCAATTATTCTATATTCAGTATCTGCAACTTTTTTTAATTTGCAGTTGAGATATGCAAACGTTAGATTAACATCGCTATCTTTAACTCGTTCAACAATCCGATTCAATGTGTGGAGTGTGCAAAGTGTTTTTCCAGTTCCAGTTTTACCATATATAAAAATATTTGAAGGTCGATCATTTCGTAAAGCTGGTGCTAAAATCATGCCTAGTTTTTTGATTTGTTTTTGACGATGAGGTATTGTATTTGGAACGTGACGCAAAGATAAAACATCCTTATCCTTGAATAAAGATTCTTTAGATACAAAATCGTCAAATAAATCGTCAAGTTCATCTCTTTCTCGCTTAGTTTCAGAAGTATTTTTTTTGTCTTCTTCTGATTTGAATTTTTTATCAAGAGATGTTTGATTATCCGTCATAAACTTTCCATAAGAAATGTACCTTAAAATAATTTATCCTCTTGACACGCTAATATTTTTATAAAAGCACTATACTTAAGGCTTGTACTTTTGACGTATGATTGTTTTGAATACCTCCTACCCCTTTATTTCTTATAGAACTTATTTTATTGTTTATATTTTTATCAAATTTGTTTATTATTATATTATTATTTTCAATATAGAAAAGAAAGAAGAGAAAAAATGAAATTTAATATAAAAATGAAATCTCCAGTAGAAATCAAGGGCTCAGGGGTTATTTTTTTCAACAATCTTCAATCGTTTTAAAACTCGAGTATCTTTTTTAGGTTCAGCATTTTCTCCGAGAGTAAATACAACTCTCCGAACACCTTCACCCCAGGAATAAGATCCTGGAATATTTTCAATTTTTTCAATTTTAAAAACACCCAATTCAACACCCTTATTCAAGTGATAATAAACCGATCGCATAGTTGTTTTATGAAAAACCTGTATATATTTTTTATATAATTCATAACCATAACCTTCACCAACAAAAAACAACAATTCAACTAAATTATTCCGTATTGGACTAAATGCAGGACGACCTCTTCCACGCGTTTTCATCATATACTTTTTCACACAATCATATTTAAACATCATCATAATGAATTTAGTATGTCAGACATTATTGCTTCAACACAAATTAAGAAGTATTTCTCAGAATTAAAATCCGAAACTTTAGAATTACATGATATTGCAAACACTGCCAGAAAAACCGGAATCGACCCACAACTAAATTGTGACATTCCAATAGCTGCATCTGTAGCAGAAAGAGTTGAAGCAATTATGGGTTCAATTTCGCCAAATTTAATTGGAAGCGGCGTTGTACAAAGAATTAGCGAATTAGAAAAAGAATATGGTTTTGGAGATTGGAGAGTTGCACTGGTATTGGCGAACGAAATTGCTTCAGAAAAAATATGCAAATTTGAAGATAAACAAACCGCAATAAGTATTGGTGTAAGAACAGGATTCGCATACATAACACAAGGAGTAGTATCTGCACCACTTGAAGGATTAATTGATGTAAAAATAAAAGACAGAAAAGACGGAAAAAAATATTTGGCTCTATGTTATGCTGGACCAATCAGGGGTGGCGGTGCAACAGCAATGGCAGTCACAACAGTGATTGCAGATTATGTTAGAATACAACAGGGAATTGAAAAATACGATCCTACTGATAAAGAATTAAAACGAATGTATACAGAAGTAACAGATTATTATGAACGCGTAGAAAGAAAACAATACAAACCAACCATTGAAGAAATAGAATTTATTGTTTCTAATTTACCTGTAGAAATTGATGGAGATCCAACCTCACAACTACAAGTATCAAATTACAAAGGACTGGAACGAATAACAACCGACAGAATTAGAGGGGGCATGGCACTAATGCTCACTGATGGTCTACCGCTCAAAGGTGCCAAAGTAATGAAGAAATTAAATGAATGGGGAAAAGATTTCGGATTGGATTGGCAATGGTTAAATGATTATCAAGATATAAAGAAGCGAATTCACGCCAAAACATCAAAAGAAGAAATCGAGGATGGATCAGAATCAAAACTAAAACCGAATTATGCATATATTGCTGAAATTGTAGCAGGACGTCCCGTATTCACACATCCACTTCGACAAGGAGGATTTAGATTGAGATATGGGAGATCAAGATTAACAGGTCACGGATCTTGGGCAATATCTCCAATCACCATGCAAGTACTAGATAATTTTCTAGCAGTTGGAACACAACTAAGAGTCGAACGCCCAGGAAAATCAACATCATTAACTTCTTGTGATTCAATAGAAGGTCCAATTGTTAAACTAAAAGACGGATCCGTTGTAAAACCTGAAACGGAAGAAGAAGCAAAAGAAATATCAAAAGACGTTGATGAGATCCTATACTTAGGAGATTTGTTAATCTCACCAGGCGAATTCACAGAAAACGGGCATTTTCTAGTACCTCCAGGATATTGTCCTGAATGGTGGCTGTTGGAACTGAAAGAGGCAATAAAAAACAACCCAAACAAAAAACACAATCTAACTGAAGATTTTATCAATAAATTTATTCCTCCAACTATTAATTTTGAAACAGCGCTAAGATTATCTCAAGAGTTCAAAATACCAATACACCCAAATTTCACATTCTATTTTGATGCATTAGATAATAAACAAATAATTCTACTAAAAAATTATATCTCAACAGATATGAATGCAAACCAACCAGAAAAAAGATTATTGGAGTTAATTGGATGCCCCCATCAAATAAAAGAAAATAAAATAATGTTGACTGAAGTGAACAGAAAAATTATTGAATTATTTTTCAACGAAGATATACAAAGCAGACCAAAATTCGGTACAGGAATTGGTGCACGAATGGGTAGACCTGAGAAGGCAAAAATGAGAGATATGAAAGGTTCGCCAAATTTTTTATTCCCCGTCGGTGCAGAAGGTGGAAGACTCAGATCATTCAACGAATCAATAAAGAAAGGATACATTACTGCAGAGTTTCCAATAATAAAATGTCTTGATTGTGAAAAAAGAACAATCTTCACAAAATGCGAGCATTGCAATTCTCTAAATACTCAACAACAATATATTGACTATTTCACAAAGAAAAAATATAATTCTCCTGAAACTCCAAAATGCGTAGCATATGAAAGACGAAAGTATGAATTACCTAAGTTATCAAAAAACATAAGATCAAATTGGGAAGGCGAATTTCCAAAATTAATAAAGGGTGTAAGGGAAACAATGAATAAGTTTCGTTATGTTGAACATCCAGTCAAAGGAGTACTCAGAGCAAAACATTCATTAAGAGTTAATAAGGACGGAACAGTCAGATATGATGCAACAGAACTCGGAACAACACATTTCACACTTGAAGAAATTGGATTACCAATAAAAAAAGCACACAAATTGGGATATACGCACGATTTCAAAGGAAAACTCCTAACTGAAAAAACTCAACTTGTAGAAATATTTCCCCAAGACATAATATTACCGAGCGAAAGCTCATTAGGTATTGAATCTGCAGGAGCAGTTTTAAAACGCGTGGCAGATTTTGTTGATGAATCTTTAGTAAACCTGTATAAGCTTCCAGCACACTACAACATAGCAATAGAATCAGATTTAATAGGACAATTAGTTATTGGTCTTGCTCCGCATACTTCTGCAGGGATTATTGGAAGAATTATTGGATTTTCAAATATAGCAGCAATTGTTGCACACCCAATGTGGCATGCTGCACAGCGAAGAGATTTAGATGGTGAAGAAACTGCAATAATGTTAGTATTAGACGCATTCCTTAATTTTTCACGCGACTTTCTTCCAGATCGAAGAGGGGCAAGAAGTATGGATGCACCACTCGTTATTTCTCCAATATTAAATTTAAAAGAAGTTGATGATGAAGTTTATGATTTAAACATAGCCTGGGAATACTCGTTAGATTTCTATAATGCAGCATTAGAAATGAAATATCCGTGGGATTCAAAAGTAAAATCAATTGGAGACGTGGTTGACAAGGAAGAACAATATCAAAATCATGGATTCACACACTCAGTATCAAATATGAATAAGGGAGTAAACGTATCAGCTTACAAATATTTACCTACAATGGTTGAGAAGATGAACGGACAAATAGAACTAGCAAGAAAAATAAGAGCGGTAGATCTCAACAAAGTTGGAGAATTAATAGTAAATGGACATTTTATTAGAGACCTAAAAGGAAATATGCGTAAATTCACAATGCAACGATTTAGATGTGTTGCTTGTAATGAAAAATACCGAAGAATACCTCTGGCAGGAAAATGTTTAAATTGCGGAAAGCAAAAAGTAATTTACACAATAAGTGAAGGTTCAGTTAAAAAATATCTTGAGCCAACATTACAATTAATTGAAATTGACGGAACAAGCGAATACTTAAGAGAAACAGTACAACTATTCAATAGTAGGATAGAATCTGTTTTTGGACGAGATGCAACAAAACAAATAGGACTGGGAGATTTTATCAATGACTAAAATATTATGTCCTGATGGTGTAGTAAGAGATATCGCTGAAGTAAAAAACTCTGAGTTCGAAAACTACCCAAGAGTAGTTCTTGCAGCATTACTTGCAGGTCAAAAACCTCGGAAAAAGAAAGATCCGAACAAGAAACCACGATTTGGTGTAACAAGACTAACTTCGCATTGTTTAAGAAATGCATATTATGGTTTAGTTGAAGAAGTACCTATATCTTTAGAAAAACTATGGATTTTTTCAAGAGGCCATGCAATTCATAATTTCTTTCAAGATCATATTCCTGAAGATGAACAGGAAGTATTTTTAGAACTTCCTTTTGCAAATTTTTCAGCAATAGGATTCGTTGATGTATTCTCAGATAATGTGATGTATGAATTCAAAACAATTGAACGCATCCCAAAAGAACCAAAGCTTGCTCATACAATGCAAGTACAATCATACTTCTCAATGCTTTCTGAATCAAAACAAAAAAAAGTAAAGAAGCTAGCTATTGTTTACTTTTCACTAAGTAAAATAAAGGTATTTGAAGTAGAAAAAAGAAATATGAAGGGTTATTTGGAAGCAAGAGGTACTGTTCTTTCAAATGCACTAAAAACAAAAATACCGCCGCCTAGAGAAGAGTCTTACTTATGCAATTATTGCGAATTCTACGATATTTGTTTTAAAAAGAAAGATCTGGACAAAAACAATCAAATAAATGTCCAAACTTCTTTGGAAAACAGCGGAAATTAGTGGAAAACAGTGGAAAGATTTTTCCAAAACTTTTCCAAACAAAATGGTTAAACTTAAAATTATAGGCTCAACGTATATGTATTTAAAATAAGTTCCATTGGAAATGAAGGGGTCCAGTTATGGTAATCAATTGGAAACTTGTGGAAAAAACAGTGGAAAGATTTTTCCAAACAATAAATCTTTTTATATAATAATGAGTTCATAAAATAATGATTCCGAAGTCTGTCCGAGATATTTTAAATGATCACAAAAGCGACATAGAACGCCTTAAATCAAGGAT
>LWDU01040409.1_pt1 | contig 18688 bp, 13 predicted proteins | sample 727161 | NCBI WGS metagenome assembly LWDU01 (sample SAMN04566230, study PRJNA314399) | hydrothermal vent metagenome | isolation source: deep sea hydrothermal plume seawater | place: Mexico: Gulf of California, Guaymas Basin | collected 2004-07-11
GGTCTCGTCGGCTTGAGGTACAATCGACAGCCCCCCAGCATATCTCGGCACATTGGCGACGAACGCCCAGCAAACCGGTTCAGAAAAACTCTGCTCGTCGATGCGAATCCGCATCGCCGGATATTGATAGGTACGCACGGCAGCCAGAATCGGTTTGAAATACGACCACTTGTAGATGTGGCCAGTCCGACGCCGGTCGACTTCGCTGACCACTTGAGCATCGAATCCAATGCCAACCATCAGCATGAATAGCCTGCCATTCGCCTGCCCCGCATCGACTGAGACCGTCTGTCCAGAGCAGATGAGTTCCGCCAAACGCTCTGGGGAAATCGTCAGCCGGTAGTATCTCGCCAGAAGATTCTCGGTTCCGAGCGGTAGAATGGCTAGCGGTAGAGACAGTACCGTCACCGCCCGCCGCGACCACCGTATGGAGCTTTCCATCCTCGAAATACGCTTGCGCCCGTTGCGCGATCGTGTCAATGTCCGTATGACGTTCGGTGACCATTCCGCGATCCGCAAGAGCCGATTCCAACGCAACCACGCGGTCGGCGCCTGAGCGGGCTCCAGCACGCGGATTGACAGACAAGAGCACGATCTGCCCCTGCCCCGGTTCGTTCGCGGGCGTGTTTCGGTCAGCGGGCTTTTCCACATTTCGCTCCGAAATTCGGGGCCACAGCTAAATGGCAACAACTGGTACAGCGGAATTGTACACATGCTCGATCTCGCCGCACACGCGAGTCATCAGCATGACTTGGCCCGATATCGACTTTGATCGCATCAAACCGCTGTTTAGCCGAGATCGAATCCAACTCAAGTCCGTTTGGCACGCGATGTGCTTTTAACTCGTCGCGGATCTCCCGATGGAGATTCCCTGGCCCGTGGAGTCCCTGGTGTCGTTGGAAATTGGTAAGCCTTGCCCCTGGCCAAAGTCCATGTCGAGATGTTCTCGACACACCAGGGCTCCCATTTTTTTACCCCGCCCTTGGCCGCCTCGAATTCTTTCGCCCATCTTGTCCAGACGCGTCGGCCTTCACGAAAACTCAAGGCCCGTCAATTGCTCATAAGCTTCCACGTACTTCCGACGCGTGTTGAAAACGACCTCTTCTGGCAGACTGGGCGGATCGCTGTCCTTGTCCCAATCGGTGCCATCCAACCACTCACGCACGTACTGCTTGTCGAACGAGGGCTGACTATGACCCGGCTCATACTCGTCGGCGGGCCAAAACCGTGAACTATCCGGAGTCAATACCTCATCTACCAAGATGAGCTCACCATCACACCAGCCCCATTCGAATTTGGTATCCGCAATCACGATGCCATGTTGAATCGCGTGCTCGACGCCCTTTTGATAGACGTCCAAACTCAATTGACGCAATCGTTCGGCCGTGTCCGCTCCGATAATCTCGACCATTTGCCGGAATGAAATGTTGACATCGTGCCCACTATCCTCTTTGGTTGCCGGAGTGAAAATCGGTTCCGGCAGCTGATCACATTGTTTCAGTCCAGCTGGCAATTCGATGCCGCAGACACTGTTGTCCTGTTGGTACTCGCGCCACGCTGAGCCTTCGAGGTAGCCGCGGACGACGCACTCGATCTGGACTACGTCGGCCTTTTTGACCACCATGCTGCGACCGTCGAGCACGTTTCGATCGACCGAATCCGGCAACGACACGCCATCCAAACTCGTGGTAATCAGATGATGCGGGATGCCGAGCATTTCGAACCAAAAACGACTGATCTGCGTCAGAACGCGGCCCTTATCGGGAATTCCAGTCGGCAGAATCCAATCGAAGGCGCTGATCCGATCGGTGCTGACCATTAGCAGTCGATCGCCCAAATTAAAAATGTCTCGAACTTTCCCCTGCCTCGAGGCAGCTTTTCCCTCCAGTGTCGCAGTGAGCACGGCACCATGCATCCGTTGGATTCCTTTGCAGTGATCCGAGGCCAAACTGTTCCGATGAGTGGGCGAGTATAGCTGGGCTGTGTTACAACAATCAATGAGCGCCCAGTGAGTCGTATCTAGAATGAGTGTCGTTGTGCGAATGTCGGTCGTGGGTTAGACTCCCGAATTCGCCCAACTTGACGCCCTTTTGACTGTGGAAATATGGGTTCGTTTCAATTCCAAGCAACCGAGGAGTTGCTCTGTAACTCGCCGCTTGACCGAGCCTACCTCACCGGCGGGGAAGGGCTTCCGTGGCGAACCCAGGTTCAACCGGTCACGGGTGGATTTGTGGCGGAGCGGGACATCGACGAAACGGCCATCCTGCACTTCCCCTGGAAGAGCGAACGAACCGGTGACGTGATGCTTTGCACCTCTTGCCTGATGCATCGCGACCGACCGTACGATCTGCTGCTTGAATTGGCGCGAGGCACGGTCAACCGAGTGCGAACATTTGTGGCGGACCTGCGGGTGGCTGGATTTGTTCTCTCCAGTAACGCCGAATCCATGTTGAATGAATCAACGCAGATTTTCATTGAGCTGTTGGTGGGCCATGCGGACAACGCTGATTCCAACATCCGGACCATCGAACTCGCCCTGCAGGCCGGTGAAATTGTGGTGCAAGAGTACGCTCAGCAGGCCATCTCACACCGCAAGCAACAGGCGCCAAGCCTTCCCACCATGCTGGCGGCACAGATTGACGAACTACCGACCGGAAACGAGGAAGCGGCATTAATCGCCGGCTTCAACACGATTGCCTTACCGTTTTACTGGCGTCAACGCGAACAAGAACCGGGGCAGTACGACTGGTCGGAAATAGAGCAACGGGTCGCCTGGTGCACCGAGCAGGGACTGAGGGTTTGTGCCGGTCCGCTGGTGACACTGCAACGCTCATCGGTCCCCGAATGGGCTTACTTGTGGGAGGGCGACTTTGAGCAATTGCTGGAGAGTGCGGTGCAATACGTCCGCCAAGCGGTCGAGAAATTTCGCGGCAAGATTCAGGTTTGGCATGCGGCGGCGAAACTCAACAAGGGCGGAGCACTCGACTTGACCGAGGATCAACGACTACGACTCTGCCTGGCTACCGTCGAGGCCATTCGACAAATTGATGGTGAGACGCCCGTGGTGGTTAGCGTTGACCAGCCATGGGGTGAGTACCTTCGGCAGCAGAATTTTAGTCTCTCACCATTCCACTATGCCGACGCACTGGTTCGTAGTGATCTGGGCGTGACAGGAATTGGCCTGGAGGTAAACTACGGTTACGCAGACCACGGCACCTATCCGCGGGATTGGGTGGCATTTTCCCAACAACTTGATCGCTGGAGCATGCTCGGTTCTCCGCTGATGATCGAGCTGACCGCGCCATCTTCACAAGCCGCCGACTCTCAATCGACACTCGACACCAAACCTTTGTCGATCGTCCCGGCCGAACCCGATGCACAGCAGTGGTTTGTATCGCACGCGGTGCCCATCATGTTGGCAAAGCCGTTCATTCACGGAGTGATTTGGAACCAAACGCTGGATCGGTCGACTCACGACTTCCCCAATGGGGGCCTCATCACGGCCGATGGAACGTTGAGCAACACGTTGCAATGGCTGACTCAAACTCGGCAGGAGTACCTGCTTTAGTGACGTGGCCTCAAGTGCGACGACGTCGAAATATCGATCGCCGCCTGATCTTTGTCGGCTTGGTTAGGCCACCCGTGCGACTGGCAGCGTCGTAGTTGACCAGCCAGATGTTTCGAAAGGCGACTGGATTTCCGTGATTCTGAAACTGAATGGGCAGAGCTGCCGGGCCCTCGGGACGGCCGGCGCCGGTCTTGTTCTTTAACGCATAACGCTCATGCACGGCCACGCCGTTGTGCAGGACGGTAATGACCCCGTCTAGTATCTTTTTTCCCTCGTCATCAAAACGAGCTGCAACAAAGTAGATGTCGTAAGTCTGCCAAGCAAGCGGCGGAAAACACATGTTTATATCTGGGGACTTTTGCCGATAGAGGCCGCCACACTCGTTCGCGGCACCTTTTAGTCCGAACGAGTCGAGCACTTGCACTTCGTATCTTCTCTGAATGTAAATACCGCTATTACCTCGACTTTGACCGCGGGCATACGGCATGTATGGCGTGCGAAATTCCAAGTGCATGTGGAAATCGCGGACGGGATTCTTTAGAAGGGCTCCGACGTCCAACAGCCCTTCGTCGTTCAACTTTGCCGTTTCAAAGTGCTGCAAATCTCCCGATCCGTCAAACAAGACATCGGCATATCGCGGTGGACGGGCACCAATCGTGGCGCTTTGCCGGACGACTCTGGTGAGACGACCTAGGGACTCGCCAGCGGCCGACGACAAGACTGCCAATTTTGGTCGCATTTCCACGTGGTACGAGTCGCACTCCAGAAATATCTGGCCCGCGTCACGGCTGCCTTGCAACTCGCTGCGCTCCTTGGCGGACGGGCCGTTTCCGGGCAGGCCGCCGCGGTATAGAACCGCCACAAATTTGCCGTCACCCTGCGCGACCACCTGCAATCCGACGTAACCGATTCGCGTATTCCCTGCGTACTCGCCCTGTACGTGAAAGTCGTCATCGACCAGCTCGATGTCGGTAATGGCGTACTTTCCGGGATTTCCGGGTGCCGCCAACAACCGGCTCGTGAATTCGGTTGCACCGATTGTGCCACAAAACAGAGTCAAGAAAAAACGAGCGGTCAACAAACGAATCATTGGGTGTCACCTCAGAGTTGTCATGCCGTTAAGTCGATTGAACTGCGGAGCCTTGGAGCAAGTCTAGCCTACCGAAAAGCAGACCATGCACATGTCGTCGAATTGAGCGTCGCTGGATCGGAACTGGTCTAACTCGGCGATGAGTCGCTCGGATTCCTCTTTGACGTCACCGTGCATCTGGGACATCCAGTCTCGAACGCGTTCGATACCAAAACACTTTCCAGCCGGATCCATCGTTTCATTAATTCCGTCGGTATACAGGAACAGCCGATCACCGTCGAGAAGTGTGTGCTCCGCCTGTTCGTAATCAAACCCATCCATAATACCAATGGGTATCCCGCGACAAGAAGTCGCCAATTCGACTACCTCGCCGTCCTTATGGCGGCAGATCGGCTCCATATGGCCCGCATTGACGATCGTGATCTTGTTGGACTCGGCATCCAAAATGACCAGGATCATGGTGACGAAACGATCCAGATCAAGCAAGCACATACGGTCGTTCAGTTTCGAAACCGCGTCGGCAGGTCGTCCCCCACTCGCCAAGCAAAACCGTGATTCCGCCGCAAACTTAGCCATCAACATGGCGGCGGCAATACCGTGACCGACAACATCCGCGACGATGATCGCCAGCCGTCCGTCGGGTAACTCGATGTAGTCGTAGAAGTCCCCGCCAACGTGATTGGCCGGAGAATAATAATGGTAAAATCGATAGCCAGGAACCTCTGGCAATAAATCGGGCAGGAAACTCTGCTGAACGTCACGAGCCAATTGCAGGTCGCGTTCGACAGCCTGTTGGTGGATTGCCGCTTCGTGCATCCAGGCGTTATCGATTGCAATCGCGGCCTGCGAAGCGACGCTGGCGAGAACGCCCAGATCATCCGACGTAAATCGCTTGTTTTGATCGAGAGTATCGACCTGCAAGACCCCGATCGCCTTACCCTCGTTGTCCAACAGTGGTGCGCACATCATCGAGCGAATGCGAAAGTCGGCGACACTCTGGCTCATCTCAAATCGCTCGTCCGCCACCGCATCTGCCGATAGGATCGCCTCACCCGAATTCATCACTTCGCGAACGACCGTGCGACTAATCCGAATCGACTCGCCGTCTCCTTCGCGACGAGACTTCGTCCAACGCGGGATCAGCTCGCCGCCTTCATCCAAGACGATAAAACCGCGATCGGCTTGCAGGAAAATTCGAAACAGCGAATTGAGCACCTCAGGCAAGACGTCGTCTAAGGATAAGGCCTTCGCCAAACTGCGATTGATATCCAGCAGGGCTTCCAATTTGGCCTCGGCACTGGCCGTCAACTGAACCGAACCCCGCGTGGAAACTTCCAGTTTCGACATGATGGTCACATTGGACCGCGAGTCGTCCAGGAGAACGTTCAATGAAGAAGCGTCGCCCAGATCTAGCGTGTGGGCAGGTTGCGTGGCCAGATAAGAGAATTCCACGTCGCAGATCCGAATTCGGTCGCCGTCCTTAAGTGACGTTGGTTCCGCCACCGTCTGGCCGTTGAGGAATGTTCCGTTGCGGCTGCCGAGGTCTTCGACGACGTAAACACCCTCTTTGGGCGTGGAGGAAACGCGGGCATGTTGACGACTGACGGCCCCAACTTCGATCACGATTTCACAATCGGGATGGCGACCCAGAGTCTGAGTATCCTGAACCTTGTAACGCCGGCCCATCTCGGAACCGTTAGCAACGACCAAATACGGCATGATTGTTCACATGATCAGGAAGTTCGAGTCAGGCCCATGCCTTGCGGCGCCTCTTTTCGCACAATGTGATTCTAGTTCGCGCCGCCAAGCCTGGTCAACGATCGTCACGATGGTATGCAGGGAATTGTCGCCGGTAATGGGCGGGGAGGGTAGGGCGGGATGAGCAAAAATCTGCCTACAACCACACTACGGTGCCAAACGTGAACTGGGTCGGCTCGCCGACAAAAAGTTAAAACCTTGGAGTGAGGTGATTTGTCACCGCTTTTCTAGAACTGACTGCCGGCTGCCCTGACGAAGTCCTGGCGGCCCGACTAAACTTGCTTGATACGGTGAACAAAAAACCATAACCGTGAGGACTAAAGCAATGCGTCAACGTGTCATTCTTCTTTACTCAGTGGTGTGGATTTTGGGCCTTTCAGTGGGAACGACGCCGACTCGCGGCGACGATCGGCCCAACATTGTCGTCATTCTCTGCGACGATCTGGGCTACGGTGACCTCGAGTGTTTTGGCCACCCGCATATCAAAACGCCTCATCTGAACCGCTTGGCAAAAGACGGCATTCGCTACACCGACTTCTATTCGGCAGCTCCGGTCTGTTCGCCTTCTCGAGTCGGGTTACTCACCGGTCGCAGTCCGAACCGAGCAGGTGTCTACGACTGGATTCCCGCTGCACGTTCAGCAAGGCCGGATGCCAGGGAACAGGTCCACATGAGGATCAGTGAAGTGACCATCCCCAAGTTGCTATCCGCGGCAGGTTACGCAACCTGTATGGCGGGAAAGTGGCATTGCAACAGTCATTTTAATCGCGAGAAGCAACCTCAACCGGGTGATTTCGGATTCCAACACTGGATGGCCACCCAAAACAACGCCGCGCCATCGCACGAGAAACCGAGGAACTTTGTCCGCAATGGGAAGCCAGTCGGTCTGCTCGAGGGCTACAGCTGCCAGATCGTCGTCGATGAGGTCATCACATGGTTACAGGGCCACGACAGCGACAAGCCGTTTTTTGTCTTCCTTCCATTCCATGAGCCTCATGAGCCAGTGGCATCACCGCCGGAACTGGTCGCCACCTATCGCCAGGTCGCTCGAACGGACAACGAGGCTCAGTATTTTGCCAACGTCGCCAATGTGGATGACGCGGTGGGTCGTTTCGTGGCAGCGCTGGACACGCTGAAACTCCGCGAGAACACACTGGTCATTTTCACCTCGGACAACGGCCCGGAAACTCTTTCGCGGTATCGAGGCGCAGGTCGATCGTACGGTCAACCTGGACCTTTGCGAGGCATGAAATTGCACACACACGATGCTGGTTTTCGAGTGGCAGGGATCATGAATTGGCCCAATAAGATCAAGGCCGGCCAGACGATTGACACCCCCGTCTCCTCGCTTGATTTCCTGCCCACGTTTTGCCACCTCGCCGGGACGAGCCCTCCGAACGATGTGGCCCTGGATGGGGCAAACTTCCTGCCCGCGCTGGAGGGCAAGCCGATCGATCGCAAAAATCCATTGGTATGGGCCTATTTCAATGCCTTGAACGAAGCGCGAGTTGCCATGCGTGACGGGCGCTGGAAAGTGCTCGCCAAACTAACCAAGGAAGATGGCGGAGGCATTCCCAAATTGCCAAACATCACCACCAACACATTTCCAATCGTCCGTGACGCTCGGCTTGTCGACTTCCAGGTCTACGATGTCGGCAGCGACATTGGAGAAGAAGTCAATCTTGCTAAATCGCGGCCCGAGTTGACGAAAGAACTCGGAATACGGCTCCAGGAGCGATACCGAGAACTCGTCTCCAATTCGCATGTTTGGGAAGCTACCAAATGAACAAGGAGTCCATCTTCGTGTTTGCGAATGGCTGCTGAAACCAGTAGCATCTCTCTTGTTTATAGGTTCACGCCCGTTCGCCAAGAAACCCCGTTGGAGGTAGGTGTCGATGATCGTTTCATCTCGCGGTCTATTCCTGTTCGTGATCCTGGCGTTCTGCATTCATTCGTTGCACGTCGATGCTGCCGATTGGCCCCAATTCCGAGGACCCACTGGCGACGGAGTGAGCGCCGATAAGGCGATCGCCACGAAATGGGGCGACGAGAAGAACCTCCTCTGGAAACTCGAGATTCCGGGGAAAGGGTTCTCCAGCCCGATCGTGGTTGGAAACTTCGTGATCATCACCTGCTATTCCGATGCGGCTCGTGATCTCAAGAACCTAAAACGACATTTAATCTGCGTTGACCGGAAAACGGGCAAGATTGCCTGGTCCAAAACGTTCACGTCGGAAGCGACCGAGGTTCGCGGGCCGTCATTCGGGACCGGTCACGGCTACGCCTCCCATACCCCCGTCAGTGACGGCGAACGCATCTACGTCCTATTCGGGAGCAGTGGCGTACGCGCTTTCGATATGAAAGGCAAGGAACTGTGGAAAGAGGGCGTCGGCAGCGATAACGCCTCCATGTTCGGCTCTGCCGCCAGCCCCATCTTGTACAAAGATCGCTTGATCGTCACGGCTGGCGCCGAGAGCAAGTCGATCCTCGCTTTGGACAAGAAAACGGGGAAGGAACTTTGGAAGGCGGAAGGTTCGAGTCTAACGAGATGCTACTGTACGCCTTCGATCGTGAAGAACGCCGCTGGCACGGATGAACTTGTTATCTCTGTGCCTTACGAGGTCTGGGGCCTAAACCTTGAGAACGGCAAGCTAAAGTGGTACGCGGAGACGAGTGTGGACACGAATTCCTGCCCGTCGCTGGTGACTCAGGATGATATCATCTACGTCATTGGAGGTCGTAGTGGTGGTCGAGCGGCCATCCGCAGTGGTGGCAAAGACGATGTCACCGAATCGCATGTGCTTTGGTCGACCCGGGGAGGATCCTACGTCCCGTCGCCGATCTTGCATCGTGGACACCTCTATTGGGTGAACGACCGGGGGATCGTGAACTGTGTCGACGCGAAGACAGGGGAAGAGGTCGCCAGGAAACGCATTGATGGCCAGTTTTATGCTTCGGCCGTCCTCAACAACGACCGGTTGTACCTAGTCAGCCGATTCGGAGGCACGGCAGTGCTGAGCGCAACGCCGGAGCTGGAAGAGATTGCCCGAAACCGGTTATCCGACGACAGCGACTTCAGTGCCAGTCCAGCCGTAAGCGACGGGCAGTTGATCCTGCGTTCCGATCGCTTCTTGTATTGTATTCAGGCCGAGTAACGTCGACCCGTTGTCAACATCGGCCAAAAACTGGCCCCCAGGGATTCGAACCCCGACAAACAGAACCAGAATCTGTCGTGCTACCATTACACTAGGGGCCACTAGACGGCGGTTGACGTGCTATTTGGGCCCACCCGAAGACGGAGGCACGCTAACCACTGCAAGGCATGGCAAATCGTACCAAAACAGGGCATTGGTAGCCACACCTAGTGCGGTCTTCAACGAGCACGTCGACAGCCAGCAAGAGATCGGTCACTATCGGCGAAAGTGACCCGCGAATGTGGTCTCCAACGGCGGGGCCGGGTCACATTTCGGCGAAAGTGACCTACGAGCTTCCCCAGCCCGGTCAAATGGACACTTGCCCTATGATAATGGGAGTGAAAGCGTGAAAACCGCCGACCCAGCTCTTGACCGAGGGCTACAATTCCCCTGGAGATGCCTCCCTTCGTCGCTTGACGAAGATCTCGCAGTGAACGCGGAATGAAAAAAACCCATGGATAGCGAAACGAATCCTCAAGACCCTGGCTGTCGCTCCGACCTATCCGTTCTGATTCCGCTCTACAACGAAGAGGCGACGATCGGTGCAGTTCTCGATCGGATCCTCGATCTGGGCGACATGATCCACGAGGTGATTGTGGTCGACGACGGTTCGAGTGACGGGTCGGCCGATGCGGTTGAGCCATACTGCGAAAAGGACGAGCGGATTCGACTGATCCGCTGCGAAAAAAACAAGGGCAAAACCAACGCCATCCGCACGGCGCTAGAGCATGTCACCGGTGAGATTGTTGTGATTCAGGATGCCGACTTGGAGTACGATCCTCACGAACTCCCGGACGTCGTGCGTCCGATCCAAGCCAACAAGGCCGACGTGGTCTATGGCAGTCGCTTTCTAGTCCGCCGAGCGACTCGAGTCCTCTACTTTTATCACTTCCTTGCGAACCGATTCCTGACGTTCCTCAGCAATCTGCTCACCAATCGAAACATGACGGACATCGAGACGTGCTACAAAGCGTTCTACGCACCGGTGATCACCGAGCTTCAACTGACAAGCAAAGGCTTCGGCATGGAGGTTGAGATCACCGCTATGATCTGTCGGACCAAGGCTCGAACCTACGAAGTGCCGATCTCGTATTACGGCCGAACGTTCGAAGAGGGCAAGAAAATCCGCTACTCCGATGGCCTAGCGGCAATTTACTACATCTTGCACTACAATTTGATTGCTTCGCGATTCAAATCTCGTCGGAAATACGTCGCCAAGGTCAACGAACAGCTGGAGAAACGACAGAAGTTGCCACACGAGCCGCTCAGCGCGCCCCGAGCCAGGCAAACCGACTGAGCATGCGGCATTGGCATGCTTTCGACAGAACGATTTCCTGGGGTTGATTGGACGGCATGGACAAGCATCTATTCTTCGACATCGACGGCACGCTGGTTCGTTCCGGTGGTGCGGGGAAAATGGCGTTGACCGAAGCTTTTCAGCAGCTGTTCGACGAACCGCGTTTCGATAACATTCGCATCAACGGGTGCACCGACCGAGGAATCGCCACACAGATTTTCACATCCCACGGGATCCCCGACACGAGAGAGAACTGGCATCAGTTTCGGGCGGAGTACCTGGGCCGGCTGCCGGAAATGCTCGCCAATCGCCAGGGAAACGTGATCGACGGTGTGATCGAGCTCTTGGACGAATTAACGCGGCACGACCATCTACAGTTGGGTGTTTTGACGGGAAACACAAAACGAGGCGCGGAATTGAAACTGGAGCATTTTGGCTTAGACGGTTATTTTGCGTTTGGTGCCTACGGAGACGATCACGCTGACCGCGACGACATTGCCAGATCGGCCCTCTGTGAACTCCGCGCTGCGCACGGCCATGTCGACCCGAGCGATGTCTGGATCATTGGCGACACGCCGAACGATATACGTTGCGGGCGGGCAATCGATGCAATGGTCTTGGCGGTCGCTACCGGTTCGTTTTCGATGGCAGAATTATCTGCGTTTGAACCTGATTTATTGGTCGACGATTTTTGCTCAGCCAGTCAATGGCTGGAACGGTTGGGCGTTTGTTGCTGAGGTGTGCATTTCGTTAACGAACCAGCAATACAAGCACGCTTCCCTGCGTAGACGGCCGTTCAATGACAGTTTAAAATCGACCGCAACTCGAAGCGTTGCACTCCAAGGAAGCGTTCATGTCATCGATTCGTCTCAGAAGAACAGGCCACGTTTCACTCGTTCTGCTAATCGGAATTATGGTCGTCTCGACACGAGTGGCAGTCGCGCAACCGGTGGAGGACGACTACTACACGCTCGTTCCCTTGCCTGTTCCGGGTGGCGTCGTACTTGAGGCGGGCGCCGTCACAATGCTGGCCGACGGACGACTGGCGGCCAGTTCACGACGCGGCGAGATCTTTACGATTACCAACCCGTTGGGGTCAACCGGCGAGATGAAATTTACTCGGTTCGCCAGCGGTCTTCACGAAGTTCTAGGTTTGGCAGAACGAGACGGCTGGCTCTACGCCACGCAACGTGGCGAGGTGACTCGACTGAAGGACGTCGACGGCGACGGACGCGCCGACGAATTTGAGAATTTCTCCGATGGCTGGGAAATCAACGGCGACTATCACGAGTATGCATTCGGCTCCCCATTTGATAACGACGGAAACCTTTGGGTGGTTCTCTGTTTGACTGGTTCGTTTAATAGTAACAGCCTGTACCGAGGGTGGTGCCTACGTATCGCTCCCGATGGAAAAGTGATTCCAACATGCAGTGGCATTCGCTCGCCAGGTGGTATCGGGATGAACGCTGTCGGCGCAATGTTCTATACCGACAACCAGGGCCCCTGGAACGGCACCTGCAGCTTAAAACACTTGCGACCTGGTTCATTTCAGGGACACCCAGGCGGCAATCGTTGGTACGACGTCACGGACGCGATCGGACCGCGTCCCAAGGACCCACAAAGCGGTAGTCGCATCATGGTCGAAGCCAAGACGATCCGGCAACTTGAACCGCCCGCCGTCTTCTTTCCCTATAAGAAAATGGGACAATCCGCTAGCGGCATCGCCTGTGACCTCTCCGGCGGAAAGTTTGGTCCTTTTAGAAACCAAATGTTCGTTGGCGATCAGACGTTTAGCACGGTAATGCGAGTGTCCCTCGAGCAGGTAAAGGGCCACTACCAAGGAGCCTGCTTCCCATTTCGTCAGGGATTCGGTTCCGGATCTCTGTCACTTGGTTTCGCCAGCAACGGATCGCTCTTTGTCGGTGGCACGAATCGAGGCTGGGGCTCAAGAGGCCCGAAGCCGTTTGCTCTGGAGCGACTTGACTGGACCGGAAGAGTCCCCTTTGAAGTCCTTGATATGAAGGCCAAGCGAGATGGTTTCGTCTTGAGCTTTACACGAGCCGTCGACGCCGAATCCGCGACCAAACTCGCAAGCTACGGCCTGCAAACATACACCTATATTTATCAATCCAGCTACGGAAGCCCTGAGGTCGATCATACGACGCCTGAGATAACGGCCGCGGAAGTTGCTGACGATCGTCTCTCACTTCGATTGCGTATCAAGGGAATGCAAGAAGGACATGTCCACGAATTACAGATGAATGGCCTTCGCGATTTTACGGGAAACCCATTGCTACACGCCGAAGCATATTACACTCTCAATTACTTGCCGTAGCGTCGAGCGCAAAAGGCTCACGCGCTGTTCTCTACCCATAGGTCCGCCATGTTTGCCATCGTTTCCCGCTCGTGTTTACTGGCCTCCTCGATCCTGCTGTCATCCGGTGTGTCGATGGCTGAATCGATTCAGGTTTATTTTGGCACCTATACCCAAGGCACTTCCCGCGGCATCTATCGTGCGGACTTGGACCTTAAAAGCGGTAGTCTCTCTGCGGCCAAGTTAGTTGCCGAGACAACCAACCCGTCGTTCCTCGCCCTACACCCCAATGGAAAATGGCTCTACGCGGTCAACGAAACGGTTGAATTCGAGGGCGAAAAAAGTGGGGCGATCACGGGATTTCTCATTGACGATTCCGGCAATCTCCATGCGATCAACCAGCACGCGACCCGCGGAGGCGCACCGTGCCACCTGGCGATCAGCCGCAACGGCCAATTCGTTCTAATCGCCAACTATGTGGGTGGTAATGTCATCTCGCTGCGGCTCGACAAGAGCGGAAAAATCGTTGGTCAAGCGAGCTTGCAGCAACATGAAGGCAGCAGTCAGACAGCCCGTCAAAAGACACCCCATGCTCACAGTATCGGCTTGGAACCCAGCCAGAAATTCGCTTTCGCAGCCGATTTGGGACTCGACCAAGTGGTCGTCTACCAGTTTGATGCCGGTAGCGGAAAACTCAAAAAACACGCCGTCGCTAGAGTGGCTCCCGGATCGGGACCGCGGCACTTCCTGCTGCATCCCAAACTGCCGTACGCCTACGTAATCAACGAAATCAACTCCACCTTGACGTCGTTTGGTTACGATCGGGCAACGGCCAATCTAGAACCGATGCAAACAGTGGGAACTCTGCCCGCCGATTTTGATGGCCGGAACTCGACCGCCGAACTGCAAATAACTCCCGATGGCCGTTTTCTCTACGGGTCAAACCGAGGACATCATTCGCTGGCGATGTATGCAATCGACCAAGAGACGGGACGTCTAAGACTGCTCGGACATCAGTCGACACTGGGAAAAACACCTCGCAACTTCAACATCACGCCTGACGGCCAGTTCGTCTTGGCCGCCAACCAAGAGAGTAACACGGTCGCCGTATTCCGTATCGCCTCAGATGGTCGCTTGAAAAGCGTCGGCGAGCCAGTTGCCGTGCCGAAGCCGGTTTGTGTCGAGTTCCGCCCGTAGATGTTTGCGTAGATGTTTGCCGTGATCGGTTGAACAACCTGACCAGGTCCGGGGGAAATGCACTGGCGAAGCCAGTGCCGCACATTCGCGATCAAACCAGACCGCTACGTTCAACGAACGTCGTGTCGACGCACCCTTCAACGAATTCAGAGTGTTTTAGTACTTCTCGTTGAAATGCCACGGTGGTCGCGATGCCCTCCACACGCAGCTCTTGTAACGCTCGCAGCATGCAACTAATGGCTTCCGCGCGAGTCGGTTGGTGAACGATCAACTTTCCGATCATCGAATCATAGAAAGGTGGCACTTGATAGCCAGCATGTACGTGGGATTCAAAACGAACACCTAAACCGCTCGGCACGTGAATCTGTGTGATCGTGCCGGGACACGGTTGGAAATTCTTGCTCGGGTCCTCGGCGTTTATCCGGCACTCGATCGCGACACCATTGATTTTGATGTCCTTTTGTTGAAACGGAAGTGGTTCTCCGGCAGCGACGGAAATCTGGGCTTGAATGAGATCGACACCGGTCACCATTTCTGTCACAGGATGTTCAACCTGAATTCGAGCATTCACTTCAATAAAGTAAAAGTCATTATTCTGGTCGACGATAAATTCAACGGTCCCCGCGTTCGTGTAGTCCGCGCCTTTGATCATTCGCACGGCTGCCTTACAGATTGCCTGTCGCTGCTTTGGAGACAGGTTCGGGGCGGGACTCTCTTCAATCAATTTCTGGTGTCGACGTTGCGTCGAACAATCGCGTTCAAACAGATGAACAACTTTGCCATGATGGTCAGCGATCACCTGAACCTCAATATGTCGAGGTCTTTCGATGAATTTCTCGAGGTAAACTCCACCATTTCCAAACGCGGCTTCCGCTTCAGCTCGGGCCTGAGCGAGCGCTGTGCCCAGCACCAAGTCGTTTGCGGCGACTCGCATCCCCTTGCCACCGCCACCGGCGGTCGCTTTCACCAGTACAGGAAAACCGATTTCATGAGCAACTTCCAACGCGAACTTTTCGTCTTCGATCAGGCCGTCGCTGCCAGGGACAACCGGCACGTTGGCAGCTTTGGCCATCGCTCGTGCGGTGTTCTTGTCTCCGAGCGCCTCCATAGCTTCCGGCGATGGTCCAATGAAGTCGATCTGGCAACTGCGGCAGATCTCATTGAAGTGTGCGTTTTCGGCCAAGAAACCGTAACCGGGATGAATCGCTTCCACGTTACCGACTTCTGCGGCGCTGATGACCTGGTCTATCTTCAAATAGCTCAGAGATGCCTTCGCCGGGCCCACACAATACGCTTCATCAGCTAGTTCCAAATAAGCGGCCCCGCGGTCTCCTTCACTAAAGATGGCGACGGTTTCGATCCCCATTTCCTTACAGGCACGAATAATCCTTAGAGCGATCTCGCCGCGGTTTGCAATGAGGATCCGGTTATACATCGACTGTGAACTCTCGCCTGGGAAATTCGAAGGTTGGTTTACTGGCCGTCAACGGATGCGGCCCGATGAGCCAGCGCAGAGACTGCAACTACTGACTCGTATCTACTGACTCGTATCTACTTTGTAAAGTGGCTTACCGAAGTCGACAGCCTCTTCATCGTCAGCGAGGATGGCCACGATCTTCCCCCGAATTTCCGCTTGAATCTCGTTGAACACTTTCATGGCCTCGATGATACAGACGGTCGTCTCCGGCTCAACGTTGTCGCCGATCTTGACGAAAACTTCTGCGTTCGGGTTCGGTCGAGAATAAAACGTACCCACACCTGGTGACTTGATGAACGCGATGTTCGGGCCATCGGCGGGAGGTCCAGGAGAGGGTGCTTCAGCAGTCGCCGGCGCTGGGGTCGCTGGAGCCTGAGGGACTGAAGCTGCCGGTGGTGGCGCCGTGTAGTTGACCACTTGGCCACCACGCGCCAAACGGATCCGCTGATCCCCCTGTTCAAGGTCAACTTCCGCTATGTCGTGATCTCGCATTAACTCGATCAGCGTGCGAATGCGATCGATGTCAAATACTTCTTTGCCGTCAGAATCCGTCATCGACAACTCCCTGATGACTCTATTTCACAAATTATTGATGGAGTGATTGGTTGCGTTCAGGTAGGGGCTAGACCAGACATTCGTCCAGTTCCTTGGCGACGTTGCTGAGAACTTCATGGCCATCCTTGGTGACCAGCACGTCGTCTTCAATCCGGACACCTCCCCATTTAGGAATGTAAATTCCGGGCTCGACGGTGATCACCATGCCAACCTTGAGAACTTGGGGTTGATTGGGAGCCATGCGAGGATTCTCGTGAATCTCCAAACCAAAACCATGTCCAAGCCCGTGGCCGAATTTGGGTCCAAATCCAGCATCCTGAATGACCGCTCGAGCCGCAAAGTCCACTTCGCCAGTCGATATTCCCGGCCGAATGGACTCAATGGCACGTCGCTGAGCGTTTAACACAACTCCATATATACGTTCAAGTTTGGGCGAAATTCTACCGGTGACCAGTACCCTCGTCAAGTCACTCATGTACCCTTGTCGGAGGGCACCCCAGTCGATCAGCAGCAAATCGTCGTCGCCGATCACCCGATCCTGCGGATGCGCGTGTGGCAACGCGGCCCGATGGCCCGCTGCGACGATCGGTTCAAAACTGCATCCGTCGCCGCCCAACAGCCGTATCTGGTGCTCTAACGCAAACGCGATCTCTCGTTCGGTCTGATCGGGTCGCAAGGATGCCCGAATCACAGCAAACGCTTTCTCGGCAAGCCGTATTGATGCTCGAATGGCCTGAACTTCCGAACGATCCTTGATCTGGCGGAGATTGGCCACTAGATCCGACGTGGAAACCAACTCGACGCCAGTGAGTGCGACTGAGATATCGTCGTACGTTGCTACGGTCAATGTGTCAGTTTCGACCCCCAGCGCGTTTACTTTTCTCGCTCGAACGGCCTTGTTAAGGATGTGCGACATCGGAGTCGGAGCGCGACGAGAGACCACATCTAGATCGGGGCATTCATCGGCGATTTGCACATCGTATCGCGAATCACTCAGCAGGCACTCACCGTCGCGGTCGAGCACCAAATAGCTGCTGTCTCCGGTAAAACCCGTCAAATAAGTAACGTTGACCACGTTGGTAATCAACATCGCGTCTAAACCATGCTGCTTGAGTTGACGACGCAATCGTCCGCGACGGCGCTCAAAATCGTGTTCGATCAATTTTTCCGTGTGCATCCTCTACAGTCTCCCGGCTGCTGGTGGCGTATCTCGTTTTTGCTTGATTCCCGCCACGAGTAAGCGTGGGGCACAAGTCACCGCATCCTAGGCGGCCCTAATAAGATGGCTGTCGCTGGCCCGCATGTCTACTGGCGTGCCAGCAACGGTCAACAAGTCGTCGTGCCGGAAACGTCGATATGCCCCTTCGCGAAAGACGGGAACTTGCCCGTCCATGCCGCGGCCCGATTCCGCCCAATGTGCCGCCGCATCGCTCAGATGATTCAACAGGTCTTCCACCTGCTGGCGATAGTGTTCGGTGCCAGATCGATCAAGATCGGACGGGATCTGCACAGGTGGACTAACAATCACTCGCGCCCGACTACCCACGCGAGGCACGGCAAACCGATCCCATGTCGGCATGCGATGCGGCGCGTCGTAGCCAAGTCCAATGGCCACCAACGGAATGCCCAGCTTAGAGGACAAGTAGATGGCACCCGGCGCCAGCCGCCGGCGAGGGCCTCGGGGTCCGTCGGGGGTGATCGCCAAGTTTGTCTGACCGCGCGTTCGCTCGGTCAACTCCCGCAGTGCTCGCGTTCCACCACGACTGGATGATCCACGCACGGTCGAAAACCCCATGTGCCGTGCCGCTCGGGACAACCACTCGGCGTCTTGGTGACGGCTGAGAAGCATCGCTATGTTGCAGTTGCCGCGTAGATAGAACAGGAACGGGATGTATTCGTGCCAAAACAGGAAGATGGCCGGGCCCTGAAACTCCCGGTGCGCCGGATCGACCGTGCGGTCATAGAAAGCCGCGCGATAGTCTAACGTCCTCATCCAAAGGCGACTGATCGTCGCCACGGCCAGCCCGCCTAACTTGTCGGTCCATTCATTTCGGATTCTCAAAGCACTCCTCGCCTTGGTCGTCAGATGGGCTATTCGTCCCACGTACCGTCGCAAATGCGGGTCGCCGGTCCCGTCATATAGACGTGATTGTCCGCCTCGTCCCAGCGAATATCCAAGTCGCCGCCGCGTAAGTGAATCAAAACGGCGCGGTCCGTTTTTCCGTTCAGCACGGCCGC
>LWDU01042562.1_pt1 | contig 18686 bp, 18 predicted proteins | sample 727161 | NCBI WGS metagenome assembly LWDU01 (sample SAMN04566230, study PRJNA314399) | hydrothermal vent metagenome | isolation source: deep sea hydrothermal plume seawater | place: Mexico: Gulf of California, Guaymas Basin | collected 2004-07-11
CAGACTCGGAATCGCGATGGCCGCGATGATGGAGATGATCGCGACGACGATCATCAGTTCGATGAGGGTGAATCCCTCGGTCTTTTGCATGCGTTGCATGTATGTGCCTTTCAGGGCTGTCTCGGAGCGAGCAAAGAGAATTAGTTCTTAAAAAAAATCGCCGGCCAAATCGGCCTTGCACACAGTTGCGAGTTCTCGCTCCGACACTCACCACTGCGGTGCATGGGGACCATGGCAAGTGGCGGGCCTATTCTGAGATTTTCCGGTGGTTTTCTCACAACTCATTACAGAAGTTCAGGTTGTGAATCTAGCTGAAGATCAGCAGCCGATCGCAACTGCGACGAGCTTTGTCAAGATGTGACCATCTGCGTCACTCCGCAGCACCTGCATGAGCGAATGTGACCAGTTGCGTTACCTTGGGGCAGGGAGGATGTCGATGATCTGTAGTTGCAGATGGCGGCCACGGAACTGGTTCACCCCGATATGGGCCAGCACCGTCACCTCTCCACCGGCGGTCAACTCGCGAGCACGACCTGCAGCGCGAAACCAGATCGCCGGAATGCGGATTTCATCGCCGCGAAAGGTCACCTGGACATGCTCTTCGCCACGTCCCACCAGCCGCGGAGTGCCATCGGTCCGCAGTCCAGAGATCTTGAAGAGCGGCTGCGCATTGGCCTGACCGAAAGGGGCCAGTCGTGCGACCTCTTGCGCCAGCGACAGTGTCAGTTGTGCAGGTTTCAGTTCCAGGTCGTACAGACGCACCGGAGGATCGCTGGAGACGACCAGGCTCGTCTGGTACTGAGCCAGCGTCTGCCGTAGCGAATCGATCTGATCGCTGAGCATCGTCAGCCCCCCCGCTGCAGCGTGGCCACCGATGCGTTGCACCAGCGGTTTCATCACCGGGTAGAGATCGGACAGCGGCAGTTCCGGGACACTACGACCGGACCCGCGGGCGATATCGTCCTCGATACTGAGAACCCACACCGGGCGGTGCAGTTGTTCGCTCATCCGAGCGGCGACGATCCCCACCACCCCCGGATGCCACCCTTGACGAGCAAAGACCACCGGTCCCTGCTGCGGATGCAGTCCATCCTTCACTTCCTGGCGGCAATCTTCGACCACCTGGGTCTCGATCTCCTTGCGCTGCAGATTGAGAGTCGACAGCTGCTGCGCCAACTGCTGGCCCCGCTGTCGGTCATCGGTCAGCAATAGTTCCAGTGCTTCATCGGCATCGCCGATGCGCCCGGCAGCGTTGAGATGAGGGCCGATCCTGAAGCCGATATCGACCGCATCCAGTTGCTGTCGGTCGATCCGGCAAAGATCCATCAACGCTTCCAGTCCTGGCCTTCGTGTCGCCGCCAGTGCTCTCAATCCATGCTTGACGATGATTCGATTCTCTCCGACCAGCGGGACCACATCGGCCACCGTCCCTAGCGAAGTGAAGGCGAGAAGTTCGACCAGCAGATCACGGGTTCGGTCGTCGACCTTCTCTCCACCAGCATTATCCCGAGCCAGCGCCCAGCATAATTTGTAGGCGACTCCCGCCCCACAGAGACCGCGCGACGGAGATGGACGATCGGGTCGATCAGGATGCACCAGCGGGACACCCTCGATGACCTGGTGGACCGGATGATGATCAGTCACGATCACCTCGATCCCCAGTTGCTGGGCACGTTGCAGCGCCTCCACGTCATTGGAGCCACCATCGACAGTGACGATCAGGTCGACCTGTGCCTCGGCGAAGCCATCGATCACCTGGGGATGCAAGCCATACCCATCCGACACTCGATTGGGCAATCGGTGCACCGTCTCCACCCCGAGGTGCTGTAGCATCTCCAGCAGAACCGCGGTTCCACTGATTCCATCCACATCATAATCTCCGAAAACTGCGACGATGCCGCCTGCATCGCGGACCGCGAGAATCATCTCGACCGCCACATCGATATCAGGAATCTCATCCGGTTGCAGTAGGTCGAGCATCCGAGGTTCGAGGAAAGCGTGCGCCTCAGCGGCTGTGGCGATCCCGCGCTGGACCAGCAAGCGAGCGATCCACGGGTTCAGATTCGCCTCACTGGCGAGAACAGCAGCCTGCTGCTCATCGAACTCGAGCGGCTGCCAGGGTCGGACGATGCTCTGCCCTGAAAGATTCAACGAGTCCCTCCCTCACCGACCAGGTCACCCTGGTGCGTCTTCAGATGGTCCACTGCTCTGCGGAAGATGGAGAGTCCCAGCGGAACCGGCAATTGCTCCTCGAGCGGAATCACGCCGTCGGGCCGGATCCTCATCCAACTGGGATGATGCTCGGGCCGAACAAAGCGTTCCGGGTGCGGCATCATGCCCAGCACCTTGCCATCTGCGGAGATCATTCCAGCGATGGAGCGATGAGACCCGTTCGGATCGTCTGGATAACTGGCTACCGACTGGTCCTCGTTACAGTAGGAAAAGGCGACCTGTTCGGTTGGGAATTCCTGCCCCGGCTGATCGGGGAACCACTCGAAACGACCCTCGGAATGAGCGACCGGCATGAAGTACCGTTCACCCGGTGCAAACCAGGGGCTCTCCTCCGACCCCGAGGTGAGGTAGACCCAGCGATCCTCGAATCGGCCCGACTGGTTCCACAACATCGCCCCGCGACCCTCGCCTCCAGGCAGCAGTCCCAGTCTCACCAGCACCTGAAAGCCGTTGCAGATCCCGATGACTAGACCACCTCGATCGACAAACCGCTGGAGTTGCGGGCGCAATCGTTGCTCGATGATGTGAGCGAGTACCGCTCCGCTGGCGACATCGTCGCCGAAGGTGAAACCACCGGGAAAGGCGACCAGTCCTACACCATCGAGAATCGATGGATCGCGACTGAGTGCGTTGACATGAATCGACTCGACCACCGCTCCGGCGAGTTCGAGGGCATGGACAGTTTCCCGATCGCAGTTGGTCCCCGCCGCTCGTAGCACCAGCGCCCGCGGCGTACCCTTGCTCATGAGGTCGGCCATATCGCCTCCAGACTTCGCTTCCAGATCTGTTTCAGTTCCCCGACACCGCTCTCGATACACCGATCCAAACCGTGGCGGATGATCAAAGTGGGCTCCACGACACTCCTTCCGATGCAAGTCAGCGGTATTCCTACCGCCTCAGCATCGGCGGTGATCCGCTCGACATCCGNCCATCGGAAAGGTCATGCAACGACCGCAGTTGGCCTGCGACAATCCACTGACGCACCTGCTGGAGCAGTCGTGGCCCCAGTTGTCGATCGAAGGGGGCGGGAATCCCTCCCCCTCCGCCATGCAGCCACTGCATCAGGCTGCCGGGGATCGCCCCCTCGGGGCCGATCAGCATCATCGACGATCCCGCCTCCTTGAGATCGGAACCAGGGACCCGCAAGGGCCCCTTGGTGATCGAGATGGCGGAGACCAGCAGTACCGGAGGAATCGATCGAGAGACCCCTCCCGCTCGGTAGGTGTTGTGCAGAGAATCCTTGCCCGAGATGAATGGGGTGCCGTAAGCCAGTGCAGCGTCTGCCGCACCGCGAGAGCACTCGACGATCTGACCGAGAATCGCCGGATCCTTCACATCGCCCCAGGCGTAATTGTCGAGCAGTGCCGCGCGCTCGAGGCTACCTCCCGATGCGATGCAGTTGCGCAGCGCTTCATCGACGGAATGACACGCCATCTGGTAAGGATCGACCTCTCCCATTCCCAGGGTCAAGCCGCACGACACCACCACCTGATGGCTGCCGTCGCGTAATGGATCGAGGGCGCAACCATCCATCGGTGCATCTCTGTCGGCACCGGCGAGTGGTCTCAAGGTCATCCGACCCTGCACCTCGTGATCGTACTGGCGGATCACCGGTTCCTTCGATGCGACGTTGCCATCGGCGAGAAGAGTGCAGAGCAACTGCTGAGCATCGAGGTGGTCGACCTCGGCCTGGATCAGGGGCTTCGGCTCGGGTGGGATCGAAACTCTTTCCTGCGATGGGCGACCGCCGTGAAGGAACTTCACATCCAGTTCTCCGACCAGTTGGTCGTGATGGAGCAGGCGCAATTTTCCATCGTCACGGAATTCTCCGAGAACGGCGCACTCCACCTCTTCCTCGAGCAGGATCTCCTGGATTCTCCCGAGTTTCGAGGGTTCCACGGCGAACACCATCCGCTCTTGCGCCTCGCTGATCCACACCTCGGTGGGATGAATCTCGGCACCGGTCTCTTCACCCATCTCTCCCACCGCACTGGAGAAGCCGCCAGCACCGCAATCGGTCACCGAGCGACAGAGGTTTTCATCGCGGATTCTCATCATCGCATCGAGAACCTTCTTCTCTTCCAGCGGATTGCCGATCTGCACCGCACCGGAGGAATCCTGCTCCGAGTCCTCGGTCAATTCTCTCGAGGAGAAGGTCGCCCCGTGAATTCCATCGCGGCCCGTCTTGCCGCCGACCGCGACCACCAGATCGCCGGGGTGAACCTCTTTGTCGACATGCTCGCGTCGCATCAGTCCCACGGAACCGCAGAACACCAGCGGGTTGCCGACGAAGCCGGGGTGGAAATGAATCGCCCCATTGGCGGTCGGGATGCCCATCCGATTGCCGTAATCTCGAACCCCGGCAACCACTCCTCGGAGTAATCGACGAGGATGGAGGGTGCCGGTCGGAAGATCCTCAGCAGCGGTATCGGTCGGGGCAAAGCAGAACACATCGGTATTGAGGATCGGACGGGCACCGACTCCAGTGCCGAGGGTATCGCGGATCACCCCGCCGATGCCGGTTCCGGCTCCACCGTAGGGCTCCAGAGCACTGGGGTGATTATGAGTCTCGACCTTGAAGGAGACCCCCCACTCCTCGTCGATGCCGATCACACCCGCATTATCGCGGAAGATCGACCAGCACCACGGCAGATCCAGCTGGCGAGTGGCCTGAAAGATCGTCTCCTGGAGCAGGTTGCCGTAGCGAAGATCCCCATGTCGAATCGCACCGGTCAGTGTCTTGTGGCAACAGTGTTCCGACCAGGTCTGGGCAATCGTTTCCAGTTCGATTTCACTCGGTTCACGACCACGCTCGATGTAGTGCTGTCGAATCGCCTGCATCTCCGCCAGGTCAAGACTGAGTCCTCCATCGACGCTGATGGCGATCAGTTCTTCATCGGAAGCTTCGATCAGAGGGATCTCCACCCGTCCCTGACTGTGAGACGGAAACTCCCGGAACGGATCGGGAACCTGCTCCTCTTCGCCCCCACTGAAGGAGCGCCACTCGTCGACGATTCCGTTTCCAAGGCGACTGGCGAGTCCGTCGAGCATCGGCGCATCGGTCTCGATTCCACCGATGCGATATCGACGCGCGGTGCGAACCTGGCACTGGGAAGATACAAATCCGGATTCTGACATCGCATGGATGACACTCTGCGAGACGGGGTCCATCACCCCCGGTCGTCGTTGTACTACGATCGATGCCTGACCTTCATCGCGCGGGGGCATCGTCACTCCCGGATGAACCACCGCACGACAGGCGGGAGATCCAGCGAGAAATTGTTGCGCCAGTGCCTCGACTCGCTCGGCATCTTGCTCGGGGATTCGCAGGTAAAAGATCGGGTCGGAAGCGAGCAGATCGCCCTCATCCGGCGAACAACCGACCGCCATGAGAGCTTCTCGTAGATCATGATCGGGACTCGGATTCGGATCCAGGTCGTGAAGGATGGTGACTGTATAGGTCAAGGACATCAGAGCTCCTGAACGGAAGCGACCCGCAAACCGAGCCGACAGACCGAGATTGTGCAGCCCCCTGGGGGGTCGAGCAAGCGCACCGGAGGAGACCGCTGCAGTGGTTCAGAAGCGGCGGGGTACCGCAGCCGTGAAATCAGGGCCGTGCTAGCCGGAGCACTGGCCCCGCAGGGATTCGCACCTTAGGATGACCGTTCATCCTGATGGGGAAAGGCACCGATGGAGAACGAATCCAGCGCTCATGGCCTCGATTTCGAGGCTCCGATCGTCGAGTTAGAGAACCGGATCTCGGAATTGCGCTCCTTTTCGGAGAGCTCCGAGATCGATCTCTCCGGCCAACTCGAGGAATTAGAGAAGAAGTGCGAGGAGAAGAAAAAGGCCATCTACACCCACCTGAATCCGTGGCAGCGGGTCCAGATCGCACGCCATCCGCAACGCCCACTGACCAGTGATTACATCAAGGGCTTCGTCTCCGACTTCCTCGAATTACACGGGGATGGGGCGTTTCGCGACGATCCTGCCATCGTCACCGGACTCGGTCGGATCCGCGGTCGCAAGGTGATGATCGTCGGCCATCGCAAGGGCAGGACCAATCCCGAAAAGGTCGCCTGCAACTTTGGCATGCCTCACCCCGAGGGTTATCGCAAGGCGATGAAAAAGATGCGTCTGGCGGAGAAGTTCAACATTCCCATCATCAGTTTCATCAACACCGCAGGTGCCTTTCCCGGGATCGAAGCCGAGGAACGGGGTCAAGCATTTGTCATCGCAAAGAACCTGCAAGATATGGCTTCCTTGCGCGTGCCGGTGATCGCCATCGTGATCGGCGAAGGAGGCAGCGGCGGAGCGATTGGAATCGGAGTGGCCGATCGAATCTTGATGCTGGAAAACTCCTACTACTCGGTCATTTCCCCGGAAGGGTGCGCCGCCATCCTGTGGAAAGATGCGAGCCATGCACCACGCGCCGCCGAGATTCTCAAACTGACCAGTTCTGACCTGTCCCGCTTCGGCATCGTCGATGAGGTGATCACCGAACCGATCGGCGGAGCTCACCGGGAGCATCGGGAAGTGCTGCTCAGGGTCGAAGAAACGATTCTTCGTCACCTCGAAGAGATCGCCGACATCGATCCGGATCTGCGCAAGGAACAGCGCTTCCGCAAGTACATGGACATCGGGCGATACGCGGATCAACAGCAACAGACCCTCGAGGATCGAGGATGATCGAACTTTTCTGGGTCGGCGGCCCCCTCTTCATGCTGCCGTTGATGATCTCCTCGGTACTGGTAGTGACGGTCGCCATCGAACGTCACCGACGTTTCCGCCGAGCCTCGGTCGACTACGAGTGGTTCCTGACCGAGATTCGAGGTGCCATCCAGAGTGACGGCATCCCCGCAGGTATCGAGGTTGCGGAGCAGATTCCTGGCCCCATCGCTGCCGCCTGGAGCGCCGGACTGCGCTCGCACCGCTACCCGTTGGCTGTCCTGCGCGAAAAGATGGACTCCGTCTCCATCGCCGAGGTTCAGCGGCTAGAGAAGTATCTGCCACTGGTGGGAGTGATCGCCCAGGTGGCTCCACTCATCGGAATTCTGGGAACCGTCTGGGGAATGATCGGATCCTTCGAGGGTGTCGCCGGAGGCCTCTCCAGTGGTGCCGGTATCGATGGAGAATTGCTCGCTCAAGGAATCGGCCAAGCCCTGGTCACCACCGCATCCGGACTGGCGGTGGCGATCCCCGCCACCTTGCTCCATCACTGGCTCAGCCACCGAGTCGATCGATTCATCGCCGAACTGGATCGGTCTCGCTCCGATCTGGTGGAGATCCTCTCCGCCCGCAGCCCACGCAAGAAGACGGGAAAGCCAGTGCAAGACAGGGAAGCATCTGTCGCATGAGAAACCAGGGCCAAAGCTCTCGACTGGGACGAAGAAGACTCACTCCTCGCTGGGGCGATTCGCTGGCTCCACTGCTCGACGTGATCTTCTTGCTGGTGATCTTCCTGCTCGTCTCCGCTCGCTTCGATCAGACCCGGACCATCCTGGTCGATCTTCCCCAGGCGGAGGGCACCGTGGTGCAATCCACTCCCCTCGATCCTCTGGTGCTGGTTCTTCTGCAGGATGGATCGATGCGCTGGCGAGGAGACCTCATCTCGCCGTCACGGTTGACCGATCATCTGACCCAACTCCCTCCGGAGCAGCGATTGCGGCCTTTTACCGTCCAGGCAGATCGAGGTGTTCCGCTCGAATCGGGGATCCAGGTGCTCGAGATGCTGCGTCTTCTGGGCTGGAGTCAGGTGGAATTCGAGGTCTCCGGGGCCCCGGATGCCACTGGATTCCTTGAGGATCGAGACTCCGAGGGCTAGCATGGTAGGACAAGATGGTTCCCAAGAGACCCTCAATAGCCGTTCACTCCCGGGAGGAGACGCAATGCCCTGCGAACCCAGAATCCACACCGATGATTCTCGAGTATTTATTGGCCACTGGCCTGGTTGGCTGCCCCTGGTACTGGCGACGGTCGTTGGACTGACCCTGACCGGATGCGGCAGCAGCGATGACTCCAATGGGGATGACACCTCCTCATCCAGCGGCCCAGAACTGATCGAGCAGGTCGAGGGAATGCTGACCGAGATCGATCAACTGGTGATCGCGGCCAAGGATGTCGGAGCGGAGCGATACAAGGCGACAGAACTGAAGGCCGCCATCAAACTGGTCGGCCGCGCCAAGGAATATCTGGAGGACGGAAACGCCAAGAAGGCTCGCACCACCGCCAGAAGTGCCAAGAGAAAGCTCGAGAGTGTGGTCGAGGAAACCGGAAGTCTCGCTGGAAAGATGAAAGCGGTGGAGACCAAGGTCGCTCAATACGCCACGAAACTCGCCGAGGTGAAGGCACTGGGAGCAGAAACGACCTCCAGTTCGGATATGGAGGGAGCGGTACGATCGTACGAGAAGGCGATGGGTTACATCGAGAGTGGCAAGTCCAGCAGTGCCGGGAAGTACCTCGGCTATGCCATCTCTGACCTCGACCGCGTCATCGAACAGTTCAATGCGAACTCCAAGAACAAGATCTCCGCCGATGCAGAAAAGACACTGATGGCCGAAAAGCGTCAAATGGCCATCGAGGCCGGAGCCGAGGAGAAGGCCCTCAGAGATCTGGAGTACGCACGCGATCGTGAACGGATGGGAGATCAGGCTTATGAGAGCAGTGATTTCGACTCTGCCATCCGCCACTTCCGCGATGCCAAGACTGGATATGTCGGAGCGCTGGAGACCGCTCGTCGTGAAGACTCCGCGATCGCCATCGGTGCCAATAATGGTGCTTCCGATGGTGGCCATGGCGATCAGGATGGCGAAGTTCCAGGAGTGGATCAGATCGATATCCCCGACATCGGTAGCGGCGGTGGCATCTCGACCGACCTGGCGAGCCTCTTCTCTGGAGCTGCCGAGTACAACTCGGCCAAGGGATCACTCCATCTCAACTGGGCCGACGGCTCCGAATTGAAACCGGACATGACACGGCTTCTGGGCGACCCTTCCCATACGCACTTCGAAGGAGATGAAGGAGTGGGTCAGGGCCAGGATGGTGGATACGTGATGGCGGGGAACACCAGCGGCTACTGGACCGTCAACGCTTCCTTCAAGGATGGAGTCCGGGTACGGGCCAAGGTGCTGTTCCAGTTGCTGATCGACAAGCCCAACTTCGAGATCCTGCTGATGTCCGATGGAGCCCAGGATTTTTATGCGGTATCCTACGGCGCTCACGCCAAGGTCTACAAGGATGGCCTTCCTGTCGGCAACATGAGCAGTCCCCTTTCCGCGTACAAGAAGAGCCCCAAGGACTGGGTACAGAAGCGTGAGCCCTACGAGTTCGAGTTCGTCTACTACAAGCGTGGCGACGACAAGGGAGTCCTCGAGGCCAAGATCAACGGCGAGACCACGGTCAAATTGAAAACCGATCGCTATCGCAAGGGGTTCCCCGGATTCCGCTGGACCGATACCAAGTTCATCATCCTGGAACTGGAGATCTCGGGAATCGTCGATGAGGAGTGGGCCGAGTCGGAACTGAAGAAGGTCGCGGATGGAACTCGTGGAGAGTCCACCGGAGACGATTTCGACTTCTAGAATCCAGGCCCCACGAAGAGAGTTCAACCGATGAAGAAGACGGTACTGAATGCGGCGCATCAGCGTCATGGTGCACGACTGGTAGAGTTTGGTGGCTTCGAGATGCCAGTCTGGTACTCCGGTCTGACCGATGAGCATCATGCCGTTCGCCAGCGTGCCGGCGTGTTCGACCTGTGCCATATGGGACGATTCGAGATCGTCGGAGATGATCCGGTGGCAGCGCTCGATCGCGTCGTCACCCAGGATGTCTCTCGCATGAAAAAGGGCCAGGTTCGTTACTCGCTGGTCTGTAACGATGAAGGTGGAGTGCTCGACGACATCTTGATCTATCGTCTGCCCGATCGACTCTGGCTGGTCGTCAATGCCGGCAATCGCCAGAAGCTACTGCACTGGTTTGGCGAACGCCTGGTCGGTGCCAAGGTGATCGATCACAGCGAAGAGCTGGCGATGGTCGCCTTGCAAGGGCCTCTTGCCTGCTCACTGCTGGCTCCACACATCGATCGAGCCCACCACCGTGCCGTGGCAGATCTCGGTTACTACCGCATCTCCCGTGCTCAGGTGAATCTGACCGGAACCCCCATCGATGGGTGGATCTCACGCACCGGCTACACCGGGGAGGATGGCTTCGAGCTCTACATCCCCTCTGGCTCGGCGGAGTCGGTTTTTGATGCCCTGTTAGACCTCTCCGATGATGTGATCCCCTGTGGACTCGGTTGCCGTGACACCCTGAGACTGGAGGCGGGGATGCCGCTTTACGGTCACGAACTGTCGGAGCAACAGGACCCGATCGGCGCCGGACTCTCCTTCGGTGTCGCCCTCGACAAGGAGGGCGGGTTCATCGGTGAGCCAGCGCTGCGTGAAGTGGTCGCCCGCGGCCCCGGGCGACAGTTGCGTGGATTCGTGGTCGAGGGTAAACGACCGGCGCGTCAGGGCGCGGTGATCCTGCACGATTCGCGACCGGTCGGAGTGGTGACCAGTGGATCGCCGTCGCCGACTCTCGGGGTACCGATCGCTTGTGGATATGTCGATTCCAGCGTCAGCGAGGAAGCGCCGCTGGAGGTCGATCTGAGGGGGAAATCCGCCCCTCTGAGCCCTCATCCCTTGCCTTTCTACCGCCGAACCGCTGAAACTGCCCACAGCGAGTGACAGAAGCCTGCCACTTCCCTCTTGCAACTCGGCGGTGTCTCGATCATATTTCGCCGCGGAAGCACCGATCAATCGACGTACTCGATCCGCCAGGTGGTTGGCGTCGAGATCCCCAGAAGGAGTCCTGAAACCATGTCGAATGTCCCCACCGATCGCCACTATCTTTCCTCTCATGAATGGGCCCAGCAAGTCGAGGGTGTAGTGGTGGTCGGGATCTCCGAGCATGCCGCCGAGGAACTGGGAGAACTGGTCTTCATCGAACTCCCTGCCAAAGGAGATGAAGTAATCTTCGAGACTCAATTTGGTGAGATCGAATCGGTCAAGGCAGTCAGTGGCCTCAACTCTCCGGTCACCGGCAAGGTGGTCGAGGTCAACCAGGAGTTGATCGATAGTCAGTCCGCCATCAGCGACTCCCCCTTCGAGGACGGGTGGCTGATCAAGGTCGAGCCCGCCATCGACTCGGGACTCGACCTCTTGCTCGATCACAAGACCTATCAGGCACAACTGGACGGTTCCTGATTCCGGTGCAGGAATCGACTCCGCTGCAAACTGCCCCTCGCAGCGAGAGTTCATTTCATCTGGTGGTGCCCGGCCCCCTGTCGGCAGCGGAGAATATGGCCCTCGATGATCTGTTACTCGATCAACCGGGCTGGTTCCTCCGATTGACTGGTTGGCGACAGCCGGTGGTGACCCTCGGTCGCTTCCAGCCGTGGCCAGATTCCTGTTCCGGCGAGCGATCCGCATTTCCGCCGATCCATCCCGCTGGGGAAGTGGAGCCACCTCCCGACACCCTCGCTGCGGTGCGAAGAGCGACCGGTGGAGGTGCCATCCTCCACGGTGAAGACTGGACCATCGCCATCGCTGGCGATTGTCCTTCCCCTGTCTTCCCCCACCGCCGGCCGACCGCAGTCGCCCACCGCATCTCCTTGCTGCTCGCTCGCCTGTTCGAGGGACATGCCACCAGTCGTGGCGGAGAGGTGCAGGAGGCGTCGATGCAGCACATCACCGATTGCTTCCTGCGGAGATCACCCAGCGATGTGGTGGTCGAGGGGACCGAAGGATCGATCAAGGCGGGAGGAATCGCTCTGGCATTTCGACAGGGCCGGGTGCTGATCGAGGCCAGCCTTCGTCGCGACCTGCTCGATGCACAGCCGGATAACGATCTCCAACAATTACATCGCCTCGGTCTTTTCCTCGGATTGAAGGCGGGATCGAGCAGCGTAGGAGAACTGCCCCTGCAATGGCAAGGCCCACTCGCTCGCCGAGTGGAGCAACGCTTCGGTGATCCGCGCTGGAATCACGGCTAGAGTTCGGTCGCTCCATCTGCGCCGCGAACTTGCCACCAGTCTCTGAGCGATTCCACATCCCGAACGATCTGTCGACGCAACGCATCGAGCGATTCGAAGCGCCGCTCCCCCCGAAGCCGCCGATGCAACTCGACGGTGATGATCTGTCCGTAGAGATCTCCTTCGAAGCCATCGAGGTGAGCCTCGAGTCGATCGAGTTGCGGATCAAAGGGGGTACCCTCCGGCGCTTCCGGAGTACCGAAGGTGGGACGCCGCCCGATGTTGATCGCTGCCGGCCAACTGGTCGGTTCGTTGTCGATCGCAGCCACCTCACCGGGGCTCTTCGACGTGCCAAGAATCGATGAACCGAGAATCACTGAACCGAGATAGACCCCCACCGGTGGTACCAGAACCGGTCCGGGGTCGAGATTGGCGGTGGGAAAGCCGATGGAAGCGCCGCGCTGATCCCCCACGATCACCTCACCTCGAAGGGAGAAGGGTCTCCCCAGCAGCCGCTGCGCACGGGTCAGATCCCCATCCAGCAGGGTCGAACGCACTACCGAGGAACTGACCGCTTCCCCCTCCATCATCAGAGGTGGGGAAAGTCGTACCTCGAGGGGAAGCTCGGGAATCTGTTGAAGATACTGCGCGGTCCCCTTCGCCCCCTGGCCAAATGCCGAGTCGAAGCCCATCAGCAGATGCTCGGTGGCGAGAGCCCCCACCAGCACCTCGCGAATGAACTGTTCTGGACTGATACGAGAGAATTGCTCGTCAAAGGGCAAGACCAGAACGGTGTCGATCCCCATCGCTTCGATCAATTCGAGTCTGCGTTCGAGCGGAGTGAGCACCGCCGGTGCGCTACCCAGTACCACCTGTTTCGGATGAGTGGAGAAGGTGATCACCGTCGAGGTTCCCGAGAGTTCTTCACTCCATCGCAACAGATCATTCATCAGCGAGGCATGTCCACGATGAAAGCCATCGAAGAAGCCGATGGTGCACACCGGACGCCGAGGTGGATCATCGGACAGCGCCTGGAGACCGCGAAGGATCTTCAAGTGCGCCCCTCCTGCTCATCCCACTGCGATTTCAACTCGCGAAGATCGGGCCGAATCGCGATGCGTTGCAGGGTCGAGACTCTCGCAGTGATCAGGATGCCATCGATGTGATCATTCTCATGCTGGATGCATCGGGCCAGCAGATCATCGGTCTCGAGTTCAAACGGCTCGCCATCGAATCCCAGTGCCCGGACCCGTACCGACCGGGCGCGTTCCACATCGAGGCGGATTCCTGGCAGGCTGAGGCACCCCTCCTCCGCCACTTCGCGCGAATCCGCCAGCGGATCGACCTGTGGATCGATGAAGACTCGCTCGGCGTCGGTCGTAGATCGATCGGGATCGACATTGGCAACGAACACTCGTGCATTCCAACCGACCTGCGGTGCCGCTAACCCGATCCCCTGGTGCTCGTACATCAGTTCGAACATGCGCTGGATGCAGGCCTGGGCCGCCGGACCAGGGGCTCCCAGAGGACGACATCGCTGGGCCAGAACCGGATCGGGGTAATATCGCAACCGAAGGTCACCGGTATCGGGGATCTCAGGGGCTGGATCGGGTGAAGAGCGATTAGGTGTCGTCAAGGGCCCTCCCTGGCCAACGAGGTCTAGATTGAACGAGATCGCCGTGGCGGATCCTAGCAGTCAGGCTCGATCCGAGCCAGAGCCCCAAGTGTAAATCCAGTCCGGAGATGTTGACCATACTGGACCTCCCGGGTACGCTCCGGGGTTTCCGGGAACAACCCCCAGGGGCCGTGACCGGGAATGGTGTGGAGACGGTAACGTCACTTCGGATTCATCCTGAACCAGCCTCGACTCCACCGGAGTCCCCCGGGTGGTCACCGATGCTTCGAAGTCGTCAGTCCTCTCAATTTTTGACATAGCAATTTCCATTCCGGATCTATGTATTCGGATCGTTAAATCTACGGAGATGAGCGACATGGCAGCAGCAGACAACTTCTTCTCGAAGGCTGATCAGGCACTCAAGAAGCGGAACTATGACTACGCCATCGAACTGTACCAGCAAGGTCTGCAGATCGATCCGGACCGGGTCGAGGAGCGTCAGCGCCTTCGCCAGGCACAGATTCGCCGCATCCATGACAAGGGAGGCAACACCACCGGTGGTGCCGGGGCGATGTTCAAGAATGGTGGCCTACTACTCGGCATCAAGAAACTCGGCATGCAGAAGAAGTACGAGGAACAGATCATCGAACTGGAGAAGTTCCTCTGTGTCGCACCTCAGTCTGCCAGCCAGTTGTTCCAGCTCGCCGAGGCGTTCCTCAACACCGATCGCATCTCCAGTGCCAGGCAGGCCTACACCGAAGTGACGGAATCGGATAGCGGCAACACCGAGGCATGGAAAGCGCTGGGCCGCATTTACGAGCAGCAGAAGCAACTCGATGAGGCGATCAGTTGCTGGGAGCGCGTTCGCGCTGCGGCGCCGCAAGATGCCGAGGCGGGCAAGGCGATTCGCAATCTCTCTGCTGCACAGATGTTGTTCAAGTCCGAGGAGCGCAAGAAGGAGGGAGACGGATCCTTCCGCGACATGCTCAAGAATGAAGAGGATTCCGCCAAGTTGGAGGCCGCATCTTCCATCATCCGGACCGCAGAAGACGCTCGCAGTGCGACCGATATCGCACGCGAAAAAGCCGAGGCGGATCCCGAAAATTCAAGGCTATGGCGCGACCTGGGTGACATGCAGGTGAAAGCACGGAACTTTGACGAGGCACGTACCTCCTACGAAAAGGCGCTCGAAGTCAACTCGCAGGATATGTATGCCGCGGACAAACTCGGTTCCTTGACGGAAGCGATCTTCGTCGACCGGATCGAGAAACTGCGCCAGAAGTCGGAAGCGGGCGATGAGCAGGCCCGGACCGAGATGGAGCAGGCGAAGGTAGAGCAAAACGCTTTCATGATGGAAGACTACGCCCGCCGTGTCGCCGACCACCCGACAGACTTCGGATTGAAGTTCCAGTACGGTGAATTACTGCTGAAAGCCGAGCGCTGGGACGAGGCGATCGGTCAGTTCCAGAACTCCCGCAAGGACCCGAAATTTGTCACAGGGTCGACGTACATGATCGGAAAAGCCTTTTTCAACAAGGGCCTGCACGATCTCGCCATCAAGGAATATAGCGCCGCAATGGAACAGATCAGCGAAAGTGACAGCGACGCTGCCAAGTCGGTACGGTATGATCTGGCCCTGGCACACATGAAAAAAGGAGAGAAAGACAAAGCTCTCCACTACCTGGAAGAAATCATGTCGGTAGACATCTCCTTCCGTGATGTCTCTCAACTGGTGACCGAAATCCGCAGCGCTCTGTAGAACGACTGCAGGAAAGAAGAGGAAAATGCCAAATAACAAATCGACCGAAAAAAGACTGCGTCAGGACGTCAAGCGCAATCTCCGTAACCGGATGAAGAAGTCCGAGATTCGCACCATGACCAAAAGCGTGTTGGCTGCGATCGAAGCGGGCGAATCCGACAAGGCAGTGCAGATGGCGAAGGAGATCCAGTCGAAACTGGATCGCGCCGCCAAGTCAGGCACCATGCACAAGAACACGGTGGGACGCCGCAAGGCTGTGCTCCATCGTCACCTTGCCAAACTGAGCGGTACCGCCTAGACTCCTCCGCGAGATCCGAGATCACCGATCCAGGAAATCCTTGCGGCCAGGTAGCTCAGTTGGTAGAGCACTGCACTGAAAATGCAGGTGTCCGCGGTTCGAATCCGCGCCTGGCCACATTCAGAAACTGTAGCCCCGCTTGGTCTCAAGGCCCGGCGGGGAATTTGGCGAGAAATTCCTAAAACTCGTAATCGTCAAGCTTCCATTCAATGCTCGTCAAGATTTGATTCTCCACCGACCCGTTCGATCTAGCAACAATCCATGAATTTGAGACATTATCTTCATAGGCTTCATAGTGCGCAGCAATCCTGACGCTAGTAGTCCCGGGTTCCATTTCGGTTACAATTATTCTTAGATTCATTCTTAACCCAGCCCATGTTGCTAAAAAAAAGTCGGGAGAAAAGACATATCTATCCATACCCAAGTTACCGTACCCGACTGGCATTTGCACAAATTGCGTAGTAATCAATCCACTATCTTTCTCAATGGCCTGAATCGGATATTTCAAACCTACTTCCCCAACCAATAGTGGCCATACCTTTTCCTTAGAAGATTCGAAAGTGGCTGAAGACCTTTGTGCAATCATTGGTCTCTTTGGAACTGAAGTACACCCACAAAAGGTGATCAACATGGCCACCACCACACTGACCAACGCTGAGATATTGAGTATGCGTAACATATGAGTCACCTCCTTCACCGGCATTCTGGATGACGGATGGAGGGCTATCTACGACCAATACTCGTAGGGTAATCTTCCTAAATCTCATAGTTTTGTAACGTTTGGTGGCCTCGGAGGTTACAGCTCTCAGCTCTTAGAACACTCCCAATCCCCGGGAACAATGGAAGCTCGTAACATCTAATGAATAGCAGTGACCATATGGGTGTTACAGCTGAAAATGCAGGTGTCCGCGGTTCGAATCCGCGCCTGGCCACATTCAGAAACTGTAGCCCCGCTTGGTCTCAAGGCCCGGCGGGGTTTTTGCAATACCCTGCGAATGTTCGCCTGTGATACCAAGACCCCGGAGACGGTCACGTTGCTTCTGGAAAAGGGGGCAACTGCTCGGGCGACGGACTATGAGGGCAAGAGTGCCATCGCACCACTACAAGAAAAACACATCTTACAACAATCCCGTTCCCCTCCAGGAACTGGAGAAAGCTACGGAGGGGTGGTGACCGTTCTGGTGATTGAGGTACACCCAAACCGAAACAGAACAGGTGACGAGCGCTGGTCGCCCCACTCCATCATCGGCGATTCTCGACACTGCCGAAAAAACCGCTGCCGCGATTTACTCACTTCTTGTTGTAGACGCTCGACTCCTGCCAGCAGGCATCGATGTCTGTGGAGTTTGGCGTGCAGTAGGTGAACCTCTCAGGGATCGGATCGGCGACCGAGAGATCGATTCTCATGGTGTGGTTGGTGCCATCACTCATGTATTGCCAACGTGGGCCCACCGATGGGCCAGCAGGGCCCACGAACGCCACGGCGGGCTTCTGGTATACGGCAGAAAGGTATCCCCCGGCAAATGCCAGCACCATCAGGGTACAGATCAACCATCGATTCACTCTACGATAGCGACTCATCGGGTCTCCTTCTGTAATGAGATCTTTCATCTCGTTTCTCCACGGATCGTCGCCGGGTTCATCGGCCTGCGACTGCTCGATCATCGATTCTTCCTTTCCTGTAATCCGAGTCGACCTCAAGTCTCGACTCGCAGTTCGTCACGCTTCCACGATCTTCACTGCTCGATCTTCACTGCACGATCTTCACTGCACGATCTTCACTGCACGATGCGAAACTGGCCCCTGTTCTGGCGTGCGATGTGGGTGAAGAGATCGATCCCCTTCTGCCAGGAGCCGAGGAAAACGGTGTCGATGTGGTGCCGATCCCAGTTGCCATGATGGATCTGCTCGACCGGTTCCGAATCCGATTGTCCCTGGCAGTAGTGAGCCCCATCTCCGATCAGGATCAATCTCCTCGATTCAATATCCACCGTCGATGTGCGCAAGATTTTCAGTCCCGCAACCACTCCGGTCGAGATGCAGGTGGTGCCACCGGGGACCAGTCGGCCGAGGAACTCTATTGCAGATCGGCGAGCATTCGGTCCGGCAGCGATCATCTCGGGATTCCAGATCTCGATCCGGTCGGAGAAGGCGAGCAGGCCCAGCTCCGCCTCTGACGACAGCTCATCGATGGCCATCACCAGTTCGTGCAACAGGTCATTCCACTTGTCGCCATCGGCTCGACCCATCGATCCGCTGAAATCGACCACGAACATGAACGCATCCCCCTCGTAGATGCGACCGTAGAACTGGATCGATTCGGGGATGTCTTCTTCTTCGGCAGGACCATCGGCTCCACCACCGGAGGGAAGATCGAGGGGGCGTCGTTGCGGATTGTCGGCACCGACCAGAGTCAGTACCAGTGCCAGCAATACGACACAGGGAAGGAACAGTACCAGCACTCTCATCGTGCCACTCACTCACCAGGCGGACAGATTTCTTTCTCCCGTCGGATCGGTTCCACAGCTGGGGCAGCCGGTCCTCGGTCACTCCATCCCATCAACGGCTTTGCCATCCTTCTGGTTCCCCGCGGTAGAAAGTGCAGCGCGAGCGCAGCGATCCGCAGCCGTTTCGAGATCGACAAGTCAGTGAGGACCCTTCGCCGGTCCAACGTCGGCCTTGTACCAGTGGATGAAGCAATAGAGCCCGAGGAGAAGGCGCAGCAATGCGTGCCCTTCTCTTGTGAACGGCTCGGAGGAAGCGAAAAAGA
>LWDU01032048.1_pt1 | contig 18684 bp, 21 predicted proteins | sample 727161 | NCBI WGS metagenome assembly LWDU01 (sample SAMN04566230, study PRJNA314399) | hydrothermal vent metagenome | isolation source: deep sea hydrothermal plume seawater | place: Mexico: Gulf of California, Guaymas Basin | collected 2004-07-11
AAATAATCTCCTTAGTAACTATTCTTGTTGCGAGTATTATTGTTACTTCTATTTTACCACCAGGAACCATCGCTCCAATGGATGAATTAAGAGATAGAGATGGTGATGGGCTAACTGATTCGGAAGAATTAGCCCTCGGAACCAACCCCATGAGTGAAGATACAGATAATGATGGAATCGATGATTTAATCGACGGATGCGCTAATGGAAACGATGATTGGGAGTCAACAGTAATATCAGATTGGGATTCTGATGGATGTCAAGATGATAGTGAGGACAAAAATGACGATAACGATGGATATTCCGATTCAGTAGATAATTGCCCGCGAGGTAAACAGAATTGGGGCAGCCAAGATTTGGTAGATAGAGATTCAGATGGATGTGCTGATGATTTTGAAGACTTAGATGATGACGGAGATACGGTTAATGATTTTGATGATGATTGCCCCTATGGATTTATTTTCGGTTGGGTATCAAATATCAATTCAGATTATGATGGTGATGGATGTTATGATGTAGATGAAGATTTTGATGATGATGGAGATTCCATCGTAGATGCTGTTGATAGTTGCCCAAAAGGTATTAGAAATTGGATACCTTCATCTAATTCTGATTATGACTCCGATGGCTGCAAAGATAACGATGAGGACAGCGATGACGATAATGACGGAATAACAGACTATATTGATGAATGTAGTAAAGGAACATTATCATGGACTTCAAATGAATCAAATGATTTTGATAGCGATGGTTGCAAAGACAATAACGAAGATTTGGATGATGACAACGATGGTTTTGAAGACTATATTGATATCTTCCCCTTCAACCCAAATGAGTGGTCAGATTTTGATCAAGATGGTATAGGAGATAACTCCGATGATGATGATGACAATGATGGAGTTACCGACTTTTATGATGCAAATGACTTTGCTGATGTTGGGATTGAATTAACATTCGATTTTTTTGAAGTTATTACAAAAATGGATTATTTCGATAATCAAGCTGAAGTCTTCATCTGTATGTTTGTTGAAGGTGAAAATGTTGGATGTGGCCCAGATGACCAAAGTTATCATTGGAGCCTAACAACATCAACAGTTTACATACTTGATACAAGCCATTTGATTCAAATTTGTGCATGGGATGAAGATGTATCAAATAATGATAGGATAGATATCAATCCTGACTCTTCGAATGACTGTTATAATTTATATTTTGATAGTACTACATCTGCTTCAACTTCCATAACAACAGTTACTACAACAGGCGTAGGGGATAGCACTGGTTGGGATGGGGAACTCCAGTTTTCATACATACTAGTCGATTTAAGAGTTCAAAGAATGAATCAATACTCATGGGGATATGATGGCCTAGACTTCTCAATAAATTTGAACTTAGATTATAATATATACTCTATTTACAAAAATAAAGACCATACAGTTGGAGGGATTTATGACGTTGAATCCTATGCTAGATTCTCTACCCCGTATGAACAATATGTTTTTGATATAGCAAATGACCTAAAGGATTTAGCCATCCAAAGTGGATATTCTTCTGACTTAGAAATCGCAGAATTCATTTATTCATTTGTCGGGAATATCCAATATGTACTTGATATTGAAGGCAGTGGAGTCAGTGATTATCCAAAATACCCAATAGAAATGCTTTGGGAATCTTCAGGAGATTGTGAAGATGCTGCGATTTTGTATATTTCTCTTATTGAATCTATTGATTATGATGCGATGTTCGCAGTTGGATTAGTCAAAAGTTCGGAAGATGCTGATTGGGGGGGGCATGCTTGGGCTGTCGTTCACATTCCAAATCATTCGGGTGATGGGTGGTATGGGATGGGGACAAAGTCAGATATTCCATTTTATTTTGTTGAAGCAACAGGATATTATGAAGGAAGTTCATATATAGGTAGAGACCCATGGTATGAGATAAAAGACGTTAGTTTTTTTGATGTTGAATGACCTTGTTTCATTTTATAGAAAAGGCCAACCATAGGGTAAATTATTTTCATCAACGAATAGAATATTTACTCCAACTCCACTACGATGAAAGGCAATTAACTCGATTCCATGAATCGAATGACCTGTCTTCGCTCTTCCCAAAACGGGCCTCTTTTCTCTTGCCATCCTTTGCCTAAACCAACTCTGACCTTTCTCACCTTCTGGTCGTTTATTCCCTGCAACCATTCGCCTTTCACCTTCGACTCCATCCACCCACGGAGCACCCCAAGCGGGCGAGAATTCAACTCCAAGTATGAGGTCAACACCTTCTGTCCATTGCGCCGCAGCAGCATCAGGGCCGGAAGGTATTGCGGGTGCGTTTGGGTGAGTATGCAACCAATGCGTAAAACGGCCACCTCTTGGACCGCGTTCTGCTCCAAAAATCTCATCAGTCCATTCTTCAGGTAGATGATGTACAGTCATCGAATTTCCTCGATTAACAACTTGAGCCTCGGAAATAGTATATCCTTGTCCAGCGAATAAATCATCTCTCGATTCTAGGCCAGCGAATGCCTGTGATACTTCTTTTCTCACTTGCCGTTCTGAAGAAATATCGAGGCCAACTAGAATTTCATCAGGCAAGGCTTCCAAACACCATTGAATCAGATTTCCAAGCAATTTTCCTGGCATCTGTAAAATCGCGGGATAGGCTTCTCGTGCATCATATGAGGCTTGGTTATACTGCTTCATTGCAGATTCTAGCCACTCTTCTACCACCTCTTCCAGCCCCTCTCTGTAGCGACCATGCCGGCAGCATACTCATAAGTGGTTGACCATCACTCAGTTACCCGAAGGGGGAGCATTGATGGCCAAGAAGAAGGGCTTCGGCAAATTCATGGGTGCCTTAACAGGCTCGCCCTATGAGAAACTCCTCAAGCAGATTGAGAAGGGGGTAAAAGAGTTTGATGGTGATGACCGCTCGATGTCTCGGTTGGTCAAAAAAATGGTTAGAGAGATTCAGCAAACCTATTCTGATGAGGGTATTGATGAGGAAGAACATGACTTGTTAATGGAAGAGTTGGAAGATATTGATCCTGAAGAAAGAGAACTTCCAAAGGTTGGAGGAGATGATGATGACTACTTCGATAGCGACATGCCAGATGCTCCTAAATTAACATCTAAAGCCGTTGATTTAGATGATTTATTGTCTTCCAAAGGTGATTCATTCACCAGCAGTTATGGCAAGGATGAATTCGAGGAATTCCGCCAAAAAATGTCTCAAGATTTCTATGCTGAATCAGATGAGGCTGTCGCTGCTGGAGATCATGAAAAGGATATACGTACAGTTCACCGAACTTTCGTCGATGACGATGCAGACTTGGCTGCTGTAAAGAAATTAATTTCTGAAGAAAGCGGTTTGAAGACCGACGATATGCAACGTCAAGAAGATGAAGAAGCGGCTGCGGCTACTCAAGCATTAGCTGACAATACCTACAGCGTTGACGAAGATGGTACAGAATGGTGGCAGGATGATGATGGCTACTGGTGGTTTAGACCAGAAGGCGAAAACGATTGGCTTCCTTATGACGAATGAGCCCATCCTCGTAAATTATAATATTCTGAAAGACAAGCAGATTCATCTGCATCATCAACAAATGACACCATCCCCGCAGCAGGACCATCTGGTAATGCATCTCTCCTGAGACGATATGATAGCAAATCCTGTTGTCTTGCATCTACACCAATTTTCAACCAATGCTCAACATTCCATTGACGGGCGGCATCCCATTGCTTATTTGCCCGAAAGTGCAAGTCTTCGATACTTGCATTATCCCCTGTTATTCCATTGAAGGCATTGACCAGAACATCATCAGGTGTTGCACCACTTGCAAAAGCACAAAGAATCATCGAATCTCGAATGACGCTTTCATTCTGACTATGAATCAATTCAGGAATCAAATCAAGAGCGGATGAATTCGGAATTCCTGTTGGGTTCTTGTAGCCTGCTCGCATATGATTCGCCCCCACATTACAAGTCATATATGCCATGGCATTACCGCGTTTTCCTCTTGGATCCCAAGCCGGTAAATCTAGGCCTTTACAGTGTGCAGTCAATCTGGTTGCACGGTGTCCCGTTTCTTGTTCTACCCATCTTGAACATGCAACTGCACCACCTGCAAGTATGGTGAACATGCCGCTTGGATTTGCCAATCTTTCCAATGCTAAGGGGGGGAGTTTTGGATTGCCAAATTCCCATGCAATTAATTCCCCTTCAAGGCTAATGAAAGCAGGAATTCCATTTATTTCTCCTTCGGCCCATCCTTCAGGGAACCACCCTCGTTGTGCTAATTCGCAAACTAATGAGATTAGTGCGCCTGAAGAAATCGTATCTACTCCAAATTGATTGCAAGCATCGTTGCCGTCCATCACATCGAGAGATGAATCAATACCAAGGTTTGAGCCTAACATAGCCAAAGTTTCGTACTCTGGTCTTTCTGTTCTTGGAATATGTAGTGGCTTTCCTTTGGAGGGTCGGTGGCTGGCTTCGCAGGCTATTGGGCAGGGGCGGCAGCAGCCGGATTGTTTGGCTTCAGGCATTGATTGGTGCCAATATTCTCCAGATAATTTTAGCGTGTCTAGTTGCTTAACTTTCTGCCCATTTTGAAAAATGGCGCCAGTTGCTGAAGTATAATTGATGGTTGGCATTCTCGCCATTTGAGCAGCATATATCGGACCTCTACTTGTACCAAAACGGTAGAATGGGTCGCCAACTCGACGATTTTCTCCCATCTTTTGTCGCTGCTTTTTGACTGCTCCAAGATATTGAGTATCATCAGCAACACGGGCTGTTCCCGTGTTGGTGACTGAAATTGCTTTCAAATTCTTAGCGCCAAATGATGCGCCTGTTCCTCCACGACCTGCAGCACGGCGACCTGCCGTTATTGGACTGGCAATACGAACTAATGATTCCCCAGCAGGTCCTATCGAAAATACATCATCTGCATCGATTGCTTTCTCGCATTGCCAAGTCGTCATGCCTCGTAGTGATTCTGCGTCTTGCAGCGAAACCTGCATGTCTTCAATTTCCAACCGTACCATCGAATCGCTGCGACCATGTATGAACAAACCATCCCAACCAGCAAGTCGCAGGTCGTGGCCAAAATCACCACCGATGTAAGTGTCGATGAAGATATTCGTTAACGGCGAGCGAGTGCAGACAACAGCCCGTCCTGATGAGCCTACTTTACTACCCTGAAATGGACCAGTCATCAACAAAAGTGGGGTTGAGGGATGCATCGATGGGTCTGCATCGCCGGTAATTGGATGTAGCAAGTCATAGGCTTCGTCATCGGTAGTATCGCGTGTTGTCAACAAATGCGTGGCAAGACCCTTGCCACCCATATTGCTCAGTAAAGTCTGCTTATCGAGTTGGACCTCCTTCAAACTACCACTCGATAAGCAGACATCGAGGTAGCGCCCTGGGTATCCATCAAAGCGCCACATGGAATGGCCAAGCCAAGCCTAACACATCATCCTTCGCAAGCCGAATCCGACCACTTAACAGCAGTCATATCAGCATGAAAACCAGTCATCCTACGCAAATTCTCACCCAAATCGCTCTTCCCAAGACGCGATTGACTATGCAAGGTCAACTCCACCTGACCCCCATTACATTCCATCGAAATAAAAACATCATCAGCAAAAAACCAAAATTCTGTATGAACTACACCGTGAATAACAATCTTCTCCTCTCCTTCAACAGAAACAACAGAACTAAGAAATCCCTCATCAAACCAATTTTCTACAACAATCTGAGCCTCGTCTAAAGTTGCATTGAACTTAAGAGCAGCCAAATCTCCAGAAGCATATGATGTCCCATCATGAGCAAGTCGAAAACAATTCATGCTATCTTCATCACATTCAGTGGGCATAGACGAAGTTGCACTCATCGAATTCATCAATTGAATCAGTAAAATGAGAACAATCCACCCGGCAATAATCGCCGCGGGCCATTTCACATAAGGAGGTGAAGATTTCCATTTTCCTAACATGCTATCTTCAGACATTTCATCACTTTCTCTGAAGTTTCCCATCTACCATTTCATAGATGATTGGCTGGCCTGTTGGTACTTCCAATGAAAGGACCTCTTCTCTCGATAAGCCATCTAAATGCATGATCATACTGCGAAGACTATTACCATGGGCAGTAATAAAAATACAATTTCCATCACTTAAACTTGGCATGATGACCTCCTGAAGATATGGGATTGTACGAGCAGCAGTCAACTCCAAACTCTCTCCTTCTGGAGGAGGAGTATCATAGGAGCGGCGCCAAATATGGATTTGCTCATCTCCCCATTTTGCTCGGCTCTCAGTTTTGTTTAAGCCTTGCAGGTTACCATACATGCGTTCATTCAATTTCCACGAAACATAGACCGGCACAATCTCTTCAACATCGCCGCGTATTTGCGCCCAGTCATTCATTTTCTGTTGGTTTTCATCGCCACCAGCTGAATCATATTGGAAAACAGGTGTCGCAGCACTTGAATGCTGCGCCATAACTATCATTGCAGTCATTTGAGCACGAATCAAAGTTGAGGTATGGATTTCATCAATTTGCATTTCACTGATTTCAGTACCACTTGAAATCGCCTCTTCAATTCCTTTCTTTGAAAGTGGAACATCGACCCATCCAGTGAACAAGTCAGCGGCATTCCACATCGATTGACCGTGGCGCATTAGGATGAGGTGGACCATATCTCTCATCCCTGCGGCGATGGCTAATGCACATCAACCTGCTCATCTAAACTTATGTCACAATAGTTGGAATCAATGTCAATATTAACAGTGGCCCTGCGGACATGGCAATGTCTCTCAATAATATCATAATCAAGTTTTGATTATACTCAGCAACAGCGGTTTCAAATTTATTCTCAATCGTTGAATCCACCTTATCAACCAAAGCAGTTGCACCACGTCGTACCGCCTCTGTGGCAATTCCTGCAACTGCTCCAATTATTCCTTTGTTGACTACTTTTCCGGCTTTTTCACCATCCATTGCTGCATCTGTGAATGACTTCACTTCTTCGTCAGGGCCGCGTCCGAACTTCATCAAACCCTTTCTCAATCCAAGAGCGAAACTAGCGCGTTTCTGTAATTTTTTAATGTCCTTTTCGAGAACACCATTCAGCATATTTCGAACCCTGAAAACCCTGAGCAAGTCGAAATATACCCACATTAAGAATGCTGCCAACAGCAAGGCCATGCCAGTGATATTGACATCAGACCAATTCTGCCACCCCAATGGGTCGACCATCAAGCGTATGAGAATGGCTAGTAGAGGTGGTAGGCAAAATGCAAGCACTTCATTGAACAACAAAAGACCGATACCTTTGACTGGTAAATCCTTGATCTGTTTAATCGCCCAACCACTATGTGGGGCAAAGACCTTGATCACTTTAGTTAGTGGTTTACTTACCAAGATGACTCTGAAAATAAATGGCAAGAACGCAATGTACCAAATATAAGCCTGCCAAGGACTGGCGGGCGGGAAGTCGGGTAGAATCAGTTCCATGAAGCACCCGAGAAGCGCTATTGCTCATAGGTTTTCACTGTAGCTCAGGATCGTCGATGAATGATGCATCGACGTCGTAGATATGGCCGACCCATGGTCCTGGAGCGGCTCGCTCGAGGCGGGCTCGCTTATCATCGACGATTGAAATCACCAAGCCTCCGAGAAGGAAACCGATGGTAAATGGTAGAATCAGACGACCTAACATTTGGTTCACTCATCCTTTGACAGTATTGCAGAACGAATCCCATTAGAAATACCAGAATCTATTCTCTTTGCCATCGAATTACCAAATTTGTATCCTGCTCCAAAGGCCATTCCCCAAAGAGCACTATTCAACATCATCCGCGATAAGTTCTTGGCTCCACCCCTGAAATTATTCAATATCTTCATTCACTCACCACCCTCAATTTTTATTTCACCATCATCATGAACATCTATCTCGTAAATACGGTCTAGTACATTTGTGAATTTCTTTACTCCATACAAAAGCGTTCCAACTCCTGCTCCAATTACAAAAGTGGGCCAAATAATATCATTGTACTTTCCTTTCATCCAACTAATTGCTTTCATTTTTCATTCCTCCTTATTTTCTTCATTTTCTTCTTCTTTACCCAGCCCAATCGCCCTAGTAACTCCACCAGCCACCGAACCCGCCACATTACCAACGGTCTCGACACCTACCTTAGTGACTTCTCCTGCAGCATTGATAACTGCAGTTATTGCTCTTCCAGAACCAACCGCCAAATGGACAACAGTCTCTTCACCAGCGTTAACCAGTTCTTTGACAGCGGCTGTGAAATCATCAATCAGTGAACCAAGACCCTTGGCCACCTTGTCAACTGATTCTTTGCCGGACATGATTATCGCATGGGCCTAGAGCATATTAGGAGATGATGTTATTTTTACCGGTTTTAAACACCCGCTATAATCTAATCTGAAGGTAAGTAGAAAAAATGTTCAGGATAGTATCCCATATCAATTCCTAACTGTATAAATCGCCCAATATCACCGCGCAATAATTTACCAGTTTCTGTAATATTATAATGCACTATTTGATGACCACCTCGTCCTTTTTCCCCACTGCTTATAGGCTCTAAGTACTCCTTTTGAACTAGTGAATCCAAATGGATTTTCAATTCTTTTCGCTCAACACCAACAGCTCTTTCTATGCGCATCATTCGTCTTGTAGATGATTCTGCTTTCTGCTTTCTACTGAGATATAGAAGAATTCGATAAAGGGTGGTCGACAGGTCTCGACGCTTTCGTAGTTTCTCCATTATTGGGGGAGAATGGACCGCATACTTTAGGAATTTGGTCAATCAAAGATATCATCACCTGTAACTGCTTGGCGCAATTCATGCCCTTCTGTGAGGACCTTAGCCCTTGGTTGAGTTGGAATGTTGACCGCGACTGGATAGATGAGAATGTCAAGTGGCGAGATTTTGGAACTGGAGTTCGGCTTGGTAAGTTGGCCAAAGAGGGCAATACTAGCCTAGTTCTCTACGATGTAGTTTCAGATGTTGATATCGAGGCCTTCATGCCACATAGTCATCCAGGTGGAGAAACCTATCTTGTTCTCGAAGGGGAAGTCTATGATGAGGATGGGACATATCCGCCTGGCTCGATAGTTTGGATGGACCCTGGCTCTACTCATACTCCAAAAACAAAGGGTCAAACCCTGATTTTGGTTTTATGGCCAGATGGCGTCAAGGCAGCCTGAGCATTTCTTCTGGAATTCTATTCTTCATTAGACGTTTCCAAATTGGTGGTATTAGACAAGGCCAAAAACAGGCATAATAACCACTTGGCAAAGTTGGTGAACCTTCGATTGGTTGCAATTTCCAAAACGGCAAACTAGCCTTCATATGATGTGAAGGGTGCCTTGTCAACTCCATCAATGTCCATCGGCTCCACCTCGCTTCTGTCTGCCAAGAATGCATGTGAGTTTGCCTTTCTCCTTCACTTCTCCTCAGGCCATAGTGACGGATATAATTAACATATTCAAGCATTATTATTGAGACCGCACTGAAACCTATCCAAACTATTAGTAACCACCAATTTAGCAATAATCCCATGCTAATGATTGCTATAATTTGAAGAAATAATCCGCGTAATGCTCGGTTTTGTCTAACTCCCAAGTCTGTCTTTACTGCGGACATGAATTGCCAAGGAACTGTTATCAGAAAATGCAAGTACAATCCTCTACTGGCTGGAGCGCTTGCTGCATCGCTTGGGGTTGCGACGTCCTTGTGGTGATTGTGATTATGCTCGATTGTGAAATGCGTGTAATTACAAAGGAATAGGGTTAATCTTCCTAATCTCCATTTGAATGTGCCAGGTTTTCTATGCCCTAATTCATGAGCTGATACGATCCCTGATGCTCCACCAACAATTCCCGCTGAAAAAGTCCCTAGAAAAATTTGCCATGTAGGCCCATCTATCACTGCTCTCCACAATAATACAATCAGGACCAAGGGAATAAACAAAGCATGTAAAACAAGAATTGCCTCCATCCCTCTCCCTGATTCTGGGGCAGGCTTTGGCTCATCGTCTTCACCAAGAATATAATCCAGTATTGGCCCTAATATAAGGAATAACACAAGGCCGATACTCATCCACCAAGTTCCGACATAAAGTGTGATCAACACTGAAACTGGAATGATAAAACCGAGCAGGTACTTTGACCAATGCTCGGACTTCATGCTGCCCTGTAGGGGTTCAAGACTTTAGACGTCGCCTACTTAGAGAAAGGAAAATATCTTTCAAAGAACGCCTAGCGAAAATCCCGTTTCGGTATTGTTGAGATTCTAATAATTGAACTATGTAAGTATCGAGATAGTCATCCATTAGGATTCCCTCCTGTTGAGATTTGTTGTAGTTCTAAACCGACTGCTACTGATATTTCCTCTACACAAGGTGATGCCATCCATCCAATATTCTTTCACCTTGCTAATCAAGCCTGTTTTAGTCGCTTCTTGTTCTTGCATCTTAACACCTAAGCCGCTACGCTCGTTATCCATTGTGTGTCCAGTCCTATATGTAAGAAGGAGTGAAGGCACACACACTCGGGTGTTTTTATTACATCAGGTGTTTTTGAATGCACCTAATTAGTAACGATTGGAAGGAAGGCGTTTGCGGCCTTTTCTGCGGCATTTGCTACGTCATCAAGTCTTTGCAATACACGATACATGTGCATTGCACCAAGTGGGTCATCATCACCTTCTGAGAATACGAATGCTGCTGCTTCTCGCTCTGCTTCATCTGCTTTATGTTCTAACTCATTGACTACCTTGATCATCTCCATCAAAGTGTGTTGCTCTTTCTTTGAGAAAGCAGAGTATGCTAGGTCCTTGAGAATCTCAACTGTGTCTTCGTATACCTTGACGGTTTCCGCGACCTTTTCAGCATGGATTTGAACCAGTTCTCTGGCCTTATCATTATCGTAAAGAGGCCGGAATGAAAGTTGCTCTGCAACATTTTGTGCATAGTCTGCAATTCTATCTTGTCGGGAAATCATGTGTAAGAAAGTCTCCTTACTGAATGCCATGCGTACACCTGCCATCGATTCACGAGTCTTTGTCTTCAATTTGTCCGCCTTCAATTCAGCATCTTGCGTAGCTTTGATTTCCTTTGATGGGTCTTCTCCCTTTACTGCCTTAGAGACTGCTGCCAACATGTGGTTGACTGTTTCCTCGACCGCAGCAGCATGCCCGTGGAAAAGGTCGAGGATGCCTCTGCCTTTTCCGTCCTCTCCAACAGGGGTCTCATCCTGTACGATTGGTACTGGTTCTGCTTCTGGCTCATCACGGCGCATCACGTAAATGACGCCTACTGCCGAGAGTATCAAAACGATAACAACGTTGACCCCTGAACCTGCAAAAAGAACGTATAGAATAACTGCACCAATTCCTGCAAATGGTAAACTGGCAACCCAACTACCTGCTATCTTAGCGAAGACCTTGAAGTCAACAGCCGAAGCACCTCCTGCAAGGCCAACACCTACTACTGCACCAACAAGGGTGTGAGTGGTCGAGATTGGTACAGCCAAGAATGGCATCGAGAAAATGAGAACTGTTGTTGCTGCTCCGAATTCGGCTGCGAATCCACGTGAAGGAGTAATATGGGTGATTTTCTTTCCAATGGTATCCATTACTTTGTAGCCCCAAGTTGCTACGCCAATGGTGATTCCAATCCCACCCAAAATCAGCAAACCTATTGGAACATCGACACCATCTTTAGACAATGTACCATCTGCTGAAGTTGAGATATCCCAAATGGCCGCCATTGGCCCTATTGCGTTAGCAACATCGTTTGCACCGTGTGCAAAAGCAACATAACAAGCAGTGATTATTTGCAACCAAATGAAGACTCTCTCCATCCCTGCATAACCCTCTTCTTTGAACTGATAGCGGCGTATTGCAGCAGCCATTACCATACTTGCTACAATTCCTATTGCAATCGCAACAAAAATACTATTCAAAGGAATCCAAGCAGAATCCGCCATCGGGTTGAAGGAACCATTATCCTTTGCTGGCAACCAATTTGTAGAATCAATAATTCCTCGGGAGTCGAGATTATTGAAAAATCCCTTTAGGGCCTTGAATTGAAGCGCAAGACCAAGGACAAAAAAGGTCGGAAATGCTAAGATTGGAGCGAGTAGTTTGGTGCGTTGAAGTGGGTATTCATGTTCCATTATCAATTTCTTAATTGCATAGAATGAAAGGAATGCAAGAACTGCACCCAATAATGGTGAAATCACCCAACTTAGAATGATTTCGGAAACCTTTCCCCAATTGACTGAAGATGGTTGAATGAATAAACCAACGCCAATGACTCCTCCAACAATACTGTGAGTTGTTGAAACTGGTAAACCCATCTTGGTTGCTACTGTCAACCAAATGGCTGCAGCCAACAATGCAGCCATGAATCCATACATCAATTTCTGACTCAAATCATAACCGAAGTCGCCATCGCCGAAATCCAAGACACCCTTGCGGATGGTATCGGTTACGTGACTGCCAAAGAGAACTGCTCCAAGGAATTCGAAGATTGCTGCAACAAGAATTGCGCGCTTCAATGTTAGAGCCCCAGAACCAACACTGGTACCCATAGCATTAGCAACATCGTTAGCCCCGATGTTCCACGCCATATAGGCGGCAATCACCATGGCTGCGATGAGAACCAGTTCCCACATGTTTCGCGCTACAGCAATTAGTATATCACTATGAAGGGCAATGAATTGGGTGCTCTTTAACTGAAATTTAATTTGATTCTTGTTAATTATTGAATCGGCGCATTGAAAACCAAATCTAAAATCCACAATCTATCCCGAGCCAGCCCCCCTGAGGAATCTGGACTCAAGGACGTGAAAATATGGGAATGGATCCATTATTGAAAGCAACTTTACAGAAACAACGTTACCACATCGTCGGCGAACACGGCGGAGTCAAAACTTGCCATTGGACCAAGGAAAGTTTACTTCGTGATAGACAATGTTACAAGGGTAAATTCTACGGTATCGCAAGCCATAGTTGTTTACAAATGAGTCCTGTTGTCGACCAATGCAACCTTGCCTGCACATATTGTTGGCGTGAACCACACATGGATAGCCTCGAGTTAGCGGACCAAGACCCATTGGATATGCTCTACGAAAGTGTGAGGGCACAGAGAAGGTTGCTTACAGGATATGGTGGAAATGATAAGGTCAACCCAGCTAAATTCCAAGAAGCCCAGAACCCAATGCATGTTGCTATTTCGTTAAATGGGGAGCCAACTCTTTACAGTAGATTAGGAGAATATATCGAATTATGCCATAAGCACGGCATGACAACAATGCTGGTGACAAATGGAACCTTACCCAAAGCAATTGAGAATCTTGACACCTTGCCTACTCAACTCTACGTCAGTGTCGATGCTCCGAACAAACAGGTCTTCAACAAGATTTGCAAACCAAAATGGGGCGCAGCAGCCTGGGAGAAAGTCGAGCAGACAATCGACTTACTACCAAGCCTCGATACCAGAATTGTTTGTCGCCATACTTTAGTCAAAGGTGAGAATATGGCAAAGGAGCATATCGCTCAATATGCCTCAATCGATAATCGTGCTGACCCTGATTTCATCGAATGCAAGGGCTATGTCTTTGTAGGGCATAGTCGAGAAGTGATGACCATTGAGAATATGCCGAGACATGAGGAAATAATGGAATTCGCAGGCGAACTTGCGCCTATGGTCGGGCGAAAAGTGTTGGACGATTCACCTCCTAGTCGGGTTGCTTTGGTTGGAAATGAAATAATTCCTATACCAATTCCTGAGCAAACAATGTTTTTTCCCGAAGATTTGGGGATTGCTAAGCCAATCAAACATCTTCCAATGGCATAATGCTACAGTTTTGTTTGGTATTGTATACGACAACTTGGTATGTTAACATCTATCCCTCATATACTAGCGAACAGGAGTTGGACTTTGATGGCAACCGGAATTGGAAACCTAATAATGGCGCTGATACTGGCGCTTGGAGGCTCAGCAGGAGTCGTCGCAATTGACGATGCAATGCCAGAGGACAAGCCCAGTATCGAAGAAAGACTGACCGCACAAAGTGAGAGGCTCGATGTAAAACTCGATCTCATTGATGCTTGTCGAGATTGGGATAACTGCACTGTAGATAACGCAACCCTCGATGATTATGAAACACATGTTAGCGAGAAATTGGTGCAAATCAATTCTTGCCTGGCTGATTATGATAACTGCACCCTTGATGATTTGAAGAAAGAACATGATGCTGACAAAGCAAACATGACTTTTGAAGAGAAGCTCGAAAACAGAACTTCACGCATTGCTGATGGGCTACAGATGGTAGAAGCCTGCCGAAACGTCGATGATTGTGATATCGACGAGGAGACTCTGGATCGCATCGAGGAGAAACTCGAGAAGAAATCTGACAAACTTGAGCGTTGTTCGCAAGACCTCGATAAGTGTGAAGAGAAGCACAAGGAAAGAAAGCACAAGCGCATGAAGAAAGTAAGGCATAAAGTTCGCAAGCACATGGATGAACAAGAGACCGTTTAATGACATAAGTCGTCTCGGATAAATCATGGTCCGTGATGTTCTCCTCGCTCGGGGCGGCGCTTCTGGCGCTGCCTCGGGCTTGGGACGGGCTCATCATGACCTCGTTAAAGCACTAGATTCGAATAATATCGAAGGCTATGCAATAGGCGGGGTTATCGAGCATGAATTGGGTGGAAATCCAGCTACACGTATCAATCGACGTTGGCGTAGTCATCCAAAGCGCGTTCAAAACTCCTTGGTGATGATGGACCTCTTGCATATCACTGATCAGGAACAAGCCCACCTTGTTCCTGAAAACTGTCCAATCCCTGTTTCAGTAACTGTCCACGACCTCTTTCATCTCTTTCCTCGAATTACTGAAGGGGTTGAGGTCGGAGAACAAAAGCCTGGGAAAATCAGAAAAAAGGACCTCGAAAAATTGCATGCAGGCTTAGCAAGAGCTGATCTGCTAATTTGCGATTCTAATACCACTTTGATGGAAGTAAAGGAACACTACCCCGATGTCAACAGTATCTGCGTTCCCCTCGGGTTAACTCTTGAAGAGAGAAACCCTGAAAGCAATCCACTTTCAAAACCAAGTTGGTTAGAGGGTGAGGGAAAACATCTGTTATTGGTGGGTTCTGAAGAGCCTCGCAAACGTCTTGAATTCGCAATTCGTGCATGTAGGGGACTCTCTGGAACTATTCTACACAAGATTGGTGCTGAATCAAATTCTGATGCTGAGAAGCAATTGAAAGCACTGGCTGCTGCTCATGGCGTTGACCTGCGTTGGCAAGGACGAGTATCTGAAGGTGAATTACAGGCTGCTTGGCAACATGCTGATGGCTTGTTATTCCCCAGCATTGCCGAAGGGTTTGGTTATCCACCATTGGAAGCGATGGCGGGTGGATGTAGGGTATTGGTGGCAGATGTTGGTTCTGCCAATGAGATTCCATCAACTGCTTCTTTGCTTCCTGTGGATGATGTGATGGCTTGGAATCGGGCAATCAAAGGATTGCCAACTGGGCGTTGTGCTGAATCCCTTAAAAGATCTGAGAGATTTTCATCGCAAAAATTTGCTCAAAAAATGGCAAAAGCATTTGATAGTTTATTTTGACTATTCAGGTGGCTTTGGTGGCGCATAGCCGCGCTCTTTGGCTTCAGTCACCAATGCAACGTCTGAATCTACCATCATTTTGACTAATCCTGTAAAAGTTGTACCGGGTTTCCAGCCCAAAGCGGTTTCTGCCTTGTCGTATTTTCCGATTAGTAATTCAACCTCTGCCGGTCTGAAGAATCTTGGATTGGTAACTACTCGGGTAATTCCATTTTGGTCCTTGGCGATGCGGTCTACGCCTTCTCCATGCCATGATAATGTCATTCCAACATGTGAGAATGCAAGGTCGATGAATTCCTTGACTGAGTGAGTCTCGCCTGTTGCGACGACAAAATCATCTGGCTTTTCTTGTTGTAGCATTCGCCATTGCATTTCGACATAATCTGCTGCATAACCCCAGTCGCGCTTCGCATCTACATTTCCAATCGACATTGTTTCATCGAAGCCAGCGGCGATTCTTGCTGCCGTCATGGTTATTTTTCTGGTAACGAATTCCAATCCTCTTCTTGGACTCTCGTGATTAAAGAGGATTCCAGTGCAGGCAAAGAGGTCATATGATTCACGATAATTTCTGGTTATCTCGAATGCGAAAACTTTGGCGCAACCATATGGAGAGCGAGGGTGAAAGGGAGTTTCTTCAGTTTGTGGAATTTCTTTGACCTCGCCGAATTGTTCTGAAGAGCCTGCTTGATAGTATCGGCATTCTGGTTTATTGCGCTTTATTGCCTCAAGGCAACGTAAAGCGCCCATGCCCGTAACATCTGCAGTCATTAGCGGAGAGCGCCATGATTCGGGGACGAAGGATTGGGCCGCTAAATTGTAAAACTCATCAGGCATTACTTCCTTGACCGCATTATCGAGGCTGGCTTGGTCTGTCATATCCCCATTGATTAGATGGAAGTTAGGATTTTCATTTAGATGGTTGATTAGGGAACGGCCGAGAGTTGGCTGGCTAGTTCTCCTTACCAATCCATAGACGTCATAGCCTTTGGAAAGAAGAAGTTCTGAGAGATAGGAGCCATCTTGTCCTGTCACTCCGGTGATAAGTGCCACTTTTCTTTCGGACATGGCATCGCCACCTCCTCCTTCCTTTTCAATGGAATGATGCCCCTGCCCACGCAGATTCCATAGGTGAATGACAATTCTCGACGCCACATGGGAGGGGCTGAGCGACTGAAATTGCTTGTTGTTCGAGGCTCTTTTGATTCACTTGGTGGAGCCGAACGTGAGTTGTTAACGGTTCTGCGAGAATGGTCCAAACGTTGGGATATCACCTTAGCAACCTTGCAATTCCCACCCTCCGCTCAAAAATTAGCAGAAGGTTTGGATATCGAAATTATTTCTCCAGAAAATGAATATGTTGCACCGAGCGGGGCAATTTCTGAAATTCTTGGCAAGGAGTCCAAAGCTGCCAGAAAAGCCTGGGCGGGAATTAGTGGTTTGCGTCAAGCCATCGCTAGCGCCGATGTGGCTCACCTCTCGGTCTGTCGCGGAACCTTGGAAATTCTTCCCTTACTACCTGAAGGTCTCGGTATTCACTACCATTGTCTCGAACCTCCTCGATGGCTGCATGAAGATGTATTGCACCGGAATTTGGATGGTACTTTGAAGCGGCCAGCATGGATTACAAATTTCCTTTTTAGAAAACAGAAAAAGACGGATATCGCCTTGGTGAAATCATTATTGAAAAGAAAGGGTGCGGCGATTAGTGGAAACTCACATTGGATTCAATCTCAGTTATCTAAATATTATTCTATTACTCATGACCCTTCATTGGAGAATGGCCAACCTGCGCCTCGTAAGGATGGCTTATGTGCTGGTGCTTCGGTCTTGATGCATGTTGTTGATATCTCAGACTGGCCATCGGAAGCATTTGATGAGGATGTGGAAACTCCCGAAGTAAATGGAAAATATGTCGTCACCGTTGGCCGTATATCTCACGTCAAAGGTACATGGGAAACTTTGCACAGTCTTGCTGGCACTGGACTATCTTTGGTTCAAGTCGGTGGCGGCTCTGATGCGGATAAAGCGCTCTTGAATGATGTAGCCAAGCGGCTTGGAGTTGGACTCTTCTGTATGCCTCGGCTTGAGCAAAATCAACTTCGTAAATTGGTACGAGGTGCAATTGCCATGGTATCTCATGCTCATGGTGAGCCATTTGGCCTGACTCCTATCGAGGCGATGGCGATTGGTATCCCTGCCCTCTTTGTCGATGAAGGTGGATTCCATTATACAATGAAGGATGTTGATTCCGGGATGCTTTTAGCACGTGATGGTGATTGGAAGGCAGCCTATCAGGCTTGCCAAAATGAAGATAATCGAAACAAGTGGGCATTGGCCGGCAGACCTCATGTGGAAGGGAAATTTACTTTGGAAGTGCAGGCTGATGGGCTTGAAAAATTGTTAGAAGACTGTCGGTTATGGTCAAAAACCTGAAGCCACCAGCACCCCCTCATGGACAAGCGGCTCTCACAGATGGCCAACAGCATGGAAAGAAGCCAAATCCTTGCAATTGCAGCCGAAGTTCGTACAATGATTGCCGATGGTAAGCAAGTGACACCCTATACTATCGGGGATTTTTCCCCCGAACATTTCGAAGTTCCACCACGTTTTATCGAATTAATGCATGAGGCTCTCGATGATGGTCAAACCAATTATCCACCAGCCGCAGGATTACCTGAACTTCGTTGCGCCTTAGCAGATTGGATGAAACATCGCTTTGGATTGGATGTTGGTGCGGAGGGAATAATCGTTGGTTCGGGGGCTAGGCCAGTGTTATATGCAGCATTCCGTTTGTTTTTGGAAGCCGGAGATGGCCTAGCACATGGCGTACCTGCATGGAATAATCATTACTATGTTCACCTCAATGATGCGGTTGATATCTCCCTTGTTGGGACAGTTGAATCTCGTTTCTTACCCACAGCCGCTCAATTGAAAGAAAGGATTGCTGAAACTAGAGTTTTGGTCTTAAATTCTCCACTAAACCCCACCGGCACATG
>LWDU01035476.1_pt1 | contig 18680 bp, 16 predicted proteins | sample 727161 | NCBI WGS metagenome assembly LWDU01 (sample SAMN04566230, study PRJNA314399) | hydrothermal vent metagenome | isolation source: deep sea hydrothermal plume seawater | place: Mexico: Gulf of California, Guaymas Basin | collected 2004-07-11
TTAATACCCTGCTTGATAATTTGATGTTCAAATGGTTCACCGTTGATGTATGGGACCCAGTTTGGAAAGACTATGAAGAAAAAACTATTTTCAGAATAATTACTAGGGCAATAGGCAGTTCAGTTTTATTCATAATCATTTTTATTAGGGAAATATTTCTTGGAGGAGCGCAAACGTTAGGGGTACTCGTTAGTGATACGTGGATGGACGCTAACAAATGGTTTTCTTGGCCCGCGCTACCCTGGACTGCTGTAGTAGCTGGCGCTTCAATTTTAGGATATCACCTTCAAGGGATTCGTTTAGCCTTGCTTGCAGGAATAGGATTTTCGTATCTTGCTATTTTTGGGCAATGGCAGCCCTCTATGCAAACCCTTTCTTTTGTTCTTGTATCCGCGCCTGTTTGTTTCATTTTCGGATTAGGTTTTGGAAATAAGACGGTAGAGGGCGCTCTTCAGCCAATATTGAATTGTATGCAGACCTTGCCTCATTTTTCCTATTTAGTTCCGATTATGGTTCTTTTTGGTGTTGGGGATCACGCAGGCGCTATTGCTACTATTATCTTTGCAACTCCGCCAATGATAAGGCTAACCATTCTTGGATTAAGAAAAGTATCTCCGGATATTGTTGACTCAGGTTTAATGAGTGGATGTAATAAATTTCAATTGTTATTTAAAGTTCTAATTCCAACGGCGAGAAGAGATATTTTAATTGGAGTTAATCAAGTCATAATGCAGTGTCTTGCAATGACTACCATCGCAGCCTTCATTGGCGCGAAAGGCTTAGGTTTTAATTTAAAAGTGGCGTTAAATTCACTGGAGATTGGAAAAGCATCAGAAATTGGACTGTGTGTCGTACTAATAGCCGTAATCCTAGATAAATATTCTTTAGCATGGGCTAACAAACAAAAAGACTATTTTTCTGATTTGAATTTTTATCAAAAGAACAAGCCCTACATAGTATTTATTCTTTTAACGACTTTGGGAGTTGTTTTGTCGTATGTTGGACCACTATATTTCAAAGGTAACATTAACTACTTGTACTATATTCCTTTCAATAAAGGTTTTACTATTTCTCCTTTTCTAGATGCTGGTGTTGATTGGATTTGGGAGACATTCTTTGTTTATTTAAACGCATTTAATGTTTGGCTAATAACTTCAGTCCTAGTGCCAATGAAAAACGCCTATTTAGGCATGCCCGTCGTTTCGACGTTTATTATTGTAATGGGTGCAGGGTATATAGTCGGAGGTATAAGATCGGCTGTAGTCGTTGGAAGCCTGGTCTTATTCATTGCGCTTTCCGAATACTGGGACAGAGCATTAATCACGGCTTACATGGCAACTTTTGCTGTTTTAATATCTGCTTTTTTAGGCATTGTCGTTGGGTCTATTTGCGCCCAAAATAGCTTTGCTAGCAAAACTATCCTTTCAGTTTGTGATTTTTTTCAAACATTCCCATCTTTTATTTACCTGATTCCTGTGATCCTGCTTTTTGGAATCACAGACACATCGGTTATGATCGCTGCGATCGTTTATGCGGTGATTCCAGCCACTAGATATACTGTAGAGGGCCTTAATAGCGTTCCATTGTCATTGCATGAAGCAGGAACGATGTCAGGAGTATCGCGATTGCAAAGATGGACTAATATCGAGTTACCTCTCGCGTTTCCCCACATAATGTTAGGAATAAATCAAACGGTTATATTCGCATTATTCATGGTCATACTTGGTGCATTAATTGGGACAATAGATCTAGGGCAAATCATTATGGGAGCATTGTCAAAAAAGGGTGGTGCGGGTATCGGTTTGACATTAGGTATATTTGTATCCTTTATGTGTCTAGCGGTAGATAACTTAATTCGAACTTGGGCGGATGAAAGGAAAAAACTTTTGGGAATTGATTAGCCCATTCTCCGAAAAAACTATCGCCTCACATGGGCGCGCCATCAGCAGCGGAAGAATGCCACTCATTTACTGTTTGATTGAAATCCATTCAACTACCCAGCATCAATCCTGATTCGTCAGACCACAAAAGGTCAAAGCTTTTGCAAACTCGATTGGTTTAGTTAATCATTCGAAAAGAACACTTGCCCTAGATGTTTTTACCAATCTTCACAACATTGACGTCGAGGGTGTCACTTTAATCGAGTTTCAACCTTACACCGATAGTTGAAGACAAGTTGGCGATGGCGGTCTCGGTGCACCCGAGTGTTGGCAAAAGAACGGAGCTAATTACAGATTCGGGAACACCCAACCCGCTGCGTGCGGCGTTCTCAAAGATGTCGTTCGGTACTCGGGATAGCGGCTAAATAGCTGCGCTGGCAGGCATTGATAATCTGAACCATGAAGGTGCTGTCAGAAACTGGTTGAATACCTAGACCTGTAGAAACCTTTCACCCAGAAATAAGGCTAGCGAAAATCTAAATCTCGCCTGAGTTTGGTGATCGGGGAAGAGAATTATTGCAGGCTTAATTATCCTAGCAAGGCAACATTTTTACCGTTATCATGGGGTTAAAGACTAATCGGGAATTAAATTGTGCCCTCGAGCGTTACGCCAACTACCCAGAAGCAACCCGTCATCCTGTGCGAATCCGTTTTTAAAATATTTGGCCCCAATGCAGAGAAGATGCTGGCGGGTGTACAGGGCAATGTAGACGCCAAAGTTTTTCAAGATGCCGGCTGCATCGTTGGCGTCAACAACGCGTCTTTTGAGGTTTTCAAGGGGGAAATGCTCGTTGTTATGGGCCTATCTGGCTCAGGGAAATCGACACTCCTTCGCTGTATATCAAAGTGAAAATCTATATAGACGGGCAAGATTTGCTGGCGATGAACAGTAAGCAACTCATCGAACTTCGTCGAAACAAAATGGGCATGGTCTTTCAGAGTTTTGCCTTATTACCCCACAAAACCGTTCTCGAGAATATTGCCTTCCCGTTACAAGTTAAGGGAGGCAGCACTCAGGCCAGTATTAAAAAAGCAATGGATATGGTCGAACTTGTAGGTCTTGGCGGACGAGAAAATTATTTCCCCAGGCAATTATCAGGCGGGCAACAACAACGTGTCGGGATCGCACGCTCGCTTGCAATTGAACCTGATATTTGGTTCCTCGACGAACCCTTCTCGGCTTTAGATCCATTGATCCGAAAAGAGATGCAAGATGAATTCTTGAGACTACAGGGAGTTCTCAATAAAACGATTTTGTTTGTGACGCATGATTTTGATGAGGCGCTTCGGCTTGCAGATCGCATCGCGATTATGAAAGACGGTGTCATTGAGCAGTTAGACACCCCGGCGAACATCGTACTTCATCCAGCGACTGAGTATGTCCACAAATTTACCGAAGAAGTCCCAAGGGAAAAGGTGCTCAAAATAGAATCCGTGATGGAGCCAGTTGACTCCTTGGAAAATATCGGAGAACTACGGGTTTCGAAAGACGCCATCATTCAAACCGTGGCTGAAGCGGTGCTCAGCGAGTCAAAGGCGGTGTCAGTTGTAGACGCCAATGATAGGGTTGTTGGGATTTTGCACCCTTCTAAAGTGATCAACGTACTCTTTGGGGACAGCGCCAAACATTCCAGTTGACGACGGCTCTACGAGGACACCTCTTCCAACAAAGCCGTCCTAAACTGCTTTAATTTGCATTGCTGTCGGTTTGATTTGCTTTGCTGTGTTTTTTATCAGTCCGTCAGACACCAATGTTTTCTGGCGTCCGCCGCCGTTGATCAGATTATCCGAACCTGGGCCAACAATAGAAAGAAGGTACTTGGATTGGGTTAATCAGCAATGCTTCTTTTGAGACCTCGCCACGCTACCGAAAGAGCTAATGGCCCGCTCGCACCTCTCCTTGAATCCATCATCTGATGGGTTCGTCGCGTATAACACGCAACCACCATCGCTATAAAATCTAAGAGGCCTAGTTAGGAGCACATACGTTATGTTCCTGCCGGGTTTATAAAACACCGAAGGGATAGGCTACAATCGGCCTCACTCATCTAGCAGGAAGCCAGTATGACCGAGATTCAAGGGCATCCCATTCACTTCGATTTGACGGACGAATCTCGTGAAATCTTCGAGAGCATTATCATTTCCCGTTTTTCGGTTCGTGATGACAGCGACGAAGTCTTGAGGACCGATAGCGGCCTGACATTCGTTGAGCACGGAACGACAAACTGGAAGTTGGCACTCGCTGAAACCGAGATACTTGTTCACACCACTGGCACCCAGACCCGCGTAAAGAGCAATGGCTCTGGCAGGCCTGATATGGTGTCAGTCAAGGCTGCATGGTACAAACCTGGCGATGCCCGGCGAAGTGGCCTCAACATACAAGCGGGCGGCAATGCAAATGTATTCTACGGGCTGGGAGCGATTTTAGTACCAGATGGTTTTCGAATCCCAGTAGTAACAGCGACCAAGGAGAATGTCACGTACTACGGCCTTACGCTGGTTGAAAACGGCCAGGCGTTCGAGCTTTTGTCAGACGAGTTTGCCATGGTGTTGACGAAATACCATTACGCCAAAAACTATCGACACGAATTTTTAACCGAGGTAGCAGGAGGAGGCGGTTATTTTGTAGAGACCCATAATTTCCCGCATATTCATGCGCCCCTGTCCCCCGATTGTGGAGGCTACATGACCATCGGTAAAAGACTCTCAGCTGACGAGTTCAACTTCACCGCGTTTAGTATCCCTTACGGATATGCACTGCATACCCCCGCCAATACCATTCACGGCGATGGAACAATAGTCGGCGAGCATGCGATCACCGTGGCGATAACGTCAGCCGAAGCCGACACGGTGCTTTTCTACAACGAGCATACCAAAGCTATGGCAGGCGACATCTTTTCGGCGGTATAGATCTATAGCTCTTGGGCGCGATGCTACTCTGTTGGTAGGCCGGCGGCTTTCCAGGCTTGCATACCTCCGCCCATCAGTGAAACATTGGTGAAGCCCATATCTTTGAGTAGCTTGGCTCCTCTGGCGGCATTTCCGCCGGTCTGGCAGGTAACGATCAACTGGCGAGAGCGATCCTGAAGCCGCGAGTCGCGCCATTCTTCAGGCAATTCCTGATCCGCTCTGACTGGGAGCATGCCGAGGGAAATGTTGGCACCGCCTGGCGCCAAGCCGGTGGATGGAACATCGGCAGCATCCCGGACATCTACTACTAGAGCGTCGGGGTCCTGCGCCAATCGTTTCTGAACTTCATTCGGGTCGACACTGTCAACCTCGGCCCTCGCCTCTTCGACCATTTGCATGAAAGACTTAGCCACAGCGTTCTCCTTTAGCAGTTGTTTGGCACGCGTTGAAAATCTATGCGCAATAGGACCTCCGCAGAGTATAGACCAAGGTTCACGTTGACCCGAAACAGGATATATTGCGAATCTAATCTGAGCTCCAAGGGGTCCCCACACCGACTCCCCGGCCGATGATTAGCACCCTAAGGGTCGAAAAACTATCCGATAATACCGTAGATATCCGAAACCTTCCTTTTGTAGAGTGTTTTAAAGGTTCGATTATTTGACACGCCCGAATGGACCCCAGCCACTGACCCCTTGGATCGAAGTCAGGCTTTTTCCCCAGATTTACTTCAGACGCGAAAGCTTCTCTGGAATTTTTGTCTGATTGGCATCAAAGATATGGGGCGCCTAACCCGAGTAACAGCAAGATACGTCCGATGCAATCAATGGAAACCAGGATCACATTTTTCGACTAATTTCTATAGTATTGCGCGTGCTCTGCCAGTTACTTTCCTACGCAGTATCCTGTCGCTTTACTATTCTTTTGCCTGAGACAAGAAGTCTTTCAGGAGGTCGACCGTTGTGGTCATGTCCTCTCGAATTCCAACCGTGAAGCGGATGTAATTACTGTACGCAGGAGACGCCAAGCGCCTCACAATGACGCCATTGGCCTCTAGATAACGATGAGCATCAACCGCAGATTTTGAACCCGTAGGAAATCCTACGAGAACAAAATTAGTCTGGCTGGGCACAACCTCAAGGCCAAGGCACTCCAATTTGCTTGAAAATTCATCGCGAATTTCAAGGTTCAACTTGAATACCATATCGGTATGAGTCTTGTCCTGCAGAGCTACGATACCCGCCGCCAACGCTGTGGTGGAGACCGGAAATGTAATACCGACACTGGAAACAACATTTGCAATACTATCGGGCGCGTACATCCACCCTAGCCTGAGCCCTGCCAAACCAAATATTTTCGAAAAGGTCCTCGTCATCACTACATTTTCGTTTCTTTCGACAAGCTGTGCCGGGTGCCCGAAGTCCTCTGCATCAACATATTCCACGTACGCAGAGTCAAGAACCAGCAGGCAGTGCCCTGGCAGTCCACTATGCAATCGATTAATGCTCTTTTCAGAGAGGTACATTCCGCTCGGATTATCTGGGTTTGCAATCATTACGATCCGTGTTCTGTCGGTAACAGCGCTGAGAATGCTGTCAACGTCAACTGCAAAATTCTGATCTGGCGCTGCAACTGGGATTGCATCGTTGACAAAAGCATAGTTGGGTATTTTCGGATACCCATTTCTGGAATAAACCAATTCGTCACCAGGAGCCAAATATGCTCTGGACAGGCGGGCAAGCAGATCATCCGAGCCATGCCCGCAGACAATTTGTTCAGGAGGATGATTGAATCTTGCGCCCAGCGCCCGGGCGAGCTGGGTTGATGCATTTTCGGGATACCTTTCTACTCGGTCTAAGGAGGATCTTATGGCAGAGGCTACGTTTGCGCTCGGCCCAAACACGCTTTCGTTCGAATTCAGAAGAATCTGTTTTCCCGAGTCAAGGTCACTCGCAGAATTAACCATATGGTCACGAATTTTCCGAAGCCCTGGTCTAGCGATTACTTTGCCCATAACAATCTCAAACTTGCTCCTTCACCCTATCCGGTCGTGAACGATGCTGATCAGCGAGGGCGGTAGGCAGATTTAGTGTTAGCAGAAGAATCATCTGATCTTATATGTTATCTGACTCAAGTTTTCTCGGTTTATTGCCAAAGGTGATCGTTCCTTCAATATTTTGTGGATGTTCATCCATTGTGAGAGGTACAGTTGAACGGTCAACTCAAGCAACCATGGCGATCGGGATCGGAATAATTACACATGCATGACTATTACTTGAAAGGCTCAAATGGTAAAACCAGTGGGCTTTTCTTGGCTGGACAAACCTATACTTCGGCATGCGATGTTGACAATTAACTCAGGCAACTGAGAATGTCGAATAGTTAAGGTTACCAGAGGAGATAAGGCCACAACGATAGAGCAAGAACAAACCTTGACGAGAAGTCAGTGCTCTAGAATTTGGGATAAAAAAAGTTTCGTTCGGTCACTTTTTGGAGCAGCGAAAAATTCTTCGGTGTTCGCACTCTCCACGATCTCCCCCTTATCCATGAAAACGATTGAGTCTGCGGCTCGTTTTGCAAAGCCCATCTCATGGGTTACCACAATCATTGTCATACCTCCTTCGGCGAGTTCAATCATGACATCGAGCACCTCCTTGATCATCTCGGGATCGAGCGCAGACGTTGGCTCATCGAAGAGCATGATCTTTGGCTCCATACACAAGCTTCTCGCGATTGCAACCCTCTGTTGTTGCCCGCCTGACAATTGACTGGGATATTTTTCAGCCTGTTCAGGGATATGTACGAGATCAAGGTAGTGTTTAGCAAGCTTGGTCGCCTCGGATCGGGACATCTTTCTGGCCTTAAGTGGAGCAAGAGTCAAGTTATCAAGCACAGTTAAGTGGGGAAACAGATTGAACTGTTGAAAAACCATACCGATATTACGCCTGATGCTGGCGATATCTTTAACGTCTTCTGTCAACTCTATGCCATCGACAATAATGGTGCCTTCGTCATGCTCTTCAAGCCGATTAATGCATCGGATCATCGTTGACTTACCAGACCCTGATGGCCCACAAACAACCACCCGCTCACCAGTTTGAATTTCCAGGCTGACCTTGTTTAACGCCTGGAATTGGCCAAAATATTTTGAAACCTGGCTAAGAGATATCATAGCGCTATTGAAGTTTTCAGCGGTCATGATCTTATCCTCTTGTTCCGTAAACGTTACCCATTATAAAGCGCTACGACAAATTATCGACTCAAACTAATTGAACGATAATATATTTCTCATGGATACTCGATGCTGCTTCCCATGTCTCATTTTTTTACTCGTATTAATTAGACCGCAATTTTTTCTGGACCCAGGCTGATATGGCATCTCGGTTGTCGTCTACCACACGTCGAACAATCAAATTTTCATAGAGCGTTTTTTGCCACCTAAATATCTTGCTGGGTAAGGTAATCTTTTTATCGAGCGCGTTAACAACATCTTCCAACATGAATAGCGTGGTCGGATAAGCGCAATCCGCCAAAGATAATTGATCACCGCCCAGGTACGGAGAAGGTTCAACCAGTGAATCGAGTCGTTCTAGGCACTCTACAATGTGATTAATTGCTGATGTAACTTTCTCCGGTGCCGCCGGATTTTGCCCTACCATTGGAAATAGCGCCCGCAAGGCCGGTTCGAGCCGAGTATCGTGAAAGCGGCCAATCGATCGTAATACAGCACGTTTCTGAATATTCTCCGGCCACATTGCCGGTTCTGGATATTGCTCCTCCAGAAACTCAGAAATTGCGTCCGAGTCATGAAGGCAAAACCCGCCAATCTCAATAGCCGGCACGGAACCTGCAGGGATTAACCTTCGATACTCAGGCGTATTGTAATTACCGCCAGGCGGTAGGAGTTCCACAAAATCAATAGATTTTAGTCGTAAGATAATCCGAACCCTGGCGCAGTATGTGCTAACGGGGACAGCATAGAATTTGATTTTCATTTGCTACCAAAACCTTGTGTACCACAAATAATGGCAGTAGACCATATTCACTTGTACAAAGCCCACCGTCGCCTTACTATAGTCGCAAGCGCGCCAGCAGCGCGCCTTTTCTTCATTAACCATATATTTTATTAAATTAAGGAGGAGCACATGAAGAAGTTAATGTTTGCAGTAGTAGCTGCCGGACTGGCTATAGGATCGAGTTTCGCACAGGCCGATTCAGGATCGCGCCTATACCAAATCCTGAAATCAGGAAAATTACGAATGGGTGTAACTCTTGACTGGAATCCGATGTCTTTTCGCAACCCTGAAAACAACGAAATGGTCGGATTTGACATCGATTGGGGCACCCAGCTTGCGAAGGACATGGGTGTGGAAATCGAATTTGTTAAAACTGAGTGGAAAACGCTACTCGCAGGCATTGTCTCAGACAAGTACGATATCAGTAATAGCGCCTCCCTGACACCTTCCCGGGCTAAGAGCGTTGGCTTCACTGATCACTATTACGAACTTGGCACCGTGCCTCTTGCACTAACCAAAAACCACAGCAAATATCCGACCTGGGAGTCCATCAACAAGCCAGAAGTAACGGTTGCCAGTACCATGGGTACAGTGCAAGAACAGCAGGCTAAGCAATATTTTCCAGATGCCAAACACCGAGTCATCGAGGCACCAGCGAGAGATTATCAGGAAGTTCTGGTGGGTCGAGCAGATGTTCATATCACCAGTAACGTTGAGGCGGTTACGCTTAATCAGAAATTCCCCGAGTTGATGGCGCTTCCAGTCACAGGACGCACCAACCGCCCGCTCGGCGCGTTGCTCCCTCAGAACGATCAGATCTGGATCAACTACGTTAATCATTGGATTAAGGCCAAAAAAGTAGCCGGATTTTTTGACTCGCTTGAAGCTAAGTGGCTGGTACCAGAAATGGAAGGCTTGATGAAAGACTAGCGGTGACAGATGTTTTCGTGATGATAAAGTTAAACTGGGATGAAGCCCTGCCCGGTTAAATTTTTCTAAGAGATGACGACGTACCAAAAAACGTCGTCATCTCTTTCTATATATCGACCTCTGTCCGATAGACTTTCCCAGAACCTGCTCTTTTTATACCATTACCAACAGCATGCATTGGTCGCGTAACGTAGCTGTAGTCATCAGCACCCTGCTTCTCGCGGGGTGTGGCAATTCCAATTACAACTGGGGCTGGTATGTAGTCTCACCCATTACTTCTCAAGGCCAAACTAATCTGAAGTTTTTGATAAGCGGCCTCGGATATACGATCTCTATTTCTTTGATTGCGATCGTAATTTCCGTCTTTGTCGGTTTGGCTGTTGCACTGCCAGGCCTAACCAAGAGCCGCACGGGCAGGGTTTTCAACCGACTCTATGTCGAGATTTTTCGCTCGATTCCGATGTTGGTGATGATCCTTTGGATCTATTACGGGCTACCAGTTCTTTTGAATATTAATATCGACGTGTTTGCGTCTGGTATCCTGGCTCTCGCGCTGTGTGATAGCGCTTTCGAGGCAGAGATATTCAGAGCTGGCATCCAATCCATCGACCGTGGTCAGCATGAGGCAGCTGATAGCATCGGACTGAACTATGTCAACAAAATGCGCTATATCATCTTACCCCAAGCTATTCGTCGGATCTTGCCACCCCTTGGAAATCAGTTTGTCTACATGCTCAAGATGTCTTCGTTGGTTTCTGTCATTGGGCTTGCGGACCTTACTCGTCAAGCAAACGAACTGGTAGTCACCGAATATCGCCCTTTGGAAATCTATACAGTTCTGGTTTTAGAATATCTCATCTTAATCGTGATTGCGTCGAATCTAGTCCGAAAACTTGAGGACTACATGGGTTCTGACCAGAGCATTAAAAGATAGGAAGTTACACATCTTCTAATTGTGCAGTTCAATCAGCAAACCAGATTCTTCAATTCGAATAATTTGGCCACTTCGCATCTCGCCATAATCCAATTTTGAGACAACCAGAACTGGAATTCTAATCCGATACAACTCGTTGGCGACAAAAGCAGCTGCTAAAGAAGATGTTTCTGCTTCACCAAGGATAACTGCACCAGGGCCTGTCCTAAGGCGCAAGGATTCTGCCAAAGTGCTAGGCGACCCAGCTGAGCCGCGAACCCCGGGGAGGACTAGGATTTTGTTGGTAATACAGTGACCCACCTGTGGGTGGCTCTGATCAGAAATCCGGCCCGACTCAGGATCGAGCCCGCCGCCAAAACTTAGCCAATCAGTTAACACCATGACTTCGCCTTTCGCCGAGGCAGCAAAAAGAACTTGTGTCTTCATGGCTGAATCTAATCTAGCCCTAGCCATAGATCTGGGTCCCGAACTACCCGTCCGGCGACTGCGGAATCCAGACATTCCTTCAGACTTGCAAAGACTGCCTTGGCGCCTACGTTTCCCGGGCCGTAATAGGCCCATTTCGCCGAATTTGTCATTACCACGCCATCAACACCATCGAGCTTGGGAATGTTATAAGTACATCGGTCCGCAACAATAGTTATTCCAGCGTCCTGTAATTTGGCCAGCCATCCCTTCTTCTTGATAAGGTCAATGGTATGACGACTGGTCGAGATATAACAACGAACATCCGCGTGTACTTTACGATCCGAAAGCAACGGCATCATAGATTGAAACTCCGAGACAGAAAAATGCGGCGTCCCCATGCAAACTGCACTAATAGTACCGTCGGTCGCTGTACATAACACGTCGCTCGCCGCTACTATCTGAGTTGCAGATATGGTGATTTCTCGATCGGGTCGACCCCCCTGCAAGGCCTGTTCCAAACTCATCGCTTCGGGAGTCACTCCTACAGCATGAAACATCTTTACTGCCCCGGCACAGGCTGCAGTCGATCCAAGCGCCTTTAACTGATCCTCGCTGGTCGTTGACAATAGTCCTACTACTACCGGGATCTGACTACCGGATTCTCGCCCAATGACATAACCCAATGCATTAAAAAAGATGTCGGTTTTTTTGACTGAATCAGGAATCATCTGAACGTCGAAAACGATCTCGCCCCGCCGTGGCTCATCCCGATGCAAGCCTGCGTAGGGAACATATCCCGTGATAGCTGCACCTATATCGAGAAAATCTCCATATAGATTTGTTCGCGCGCCCAGTACGGAGTTACTGAACACTACTGCATTTGATTCAGAGCCAGCAATATTTTCACCAAATGCAGGCTTCGGATCTATATGATAAGGCGCGCATGTCCATGTCTGATTGCAACCCATCGCGAGGTAACATTCTCCTAGCCGTTTGGCCCCAGCCACGCCTCGTAAATCTGCATCCACTAAAGTCAATTCGGGATGAACAAAATCCATAGAACTAGCATTTAATGTGGTCGGAACCGCAACTTTGGCGCCATTTGCAACCAGATGTTCTGCAAAATCAACATTCACCTGCCCCGAATAAAAACAACTTGTCACATGGGCCGATTTTATCTCTACTAGCCGCGTTGCAGCTAGCGCCTCCGCAGCAGCAACAACCATGCGCATTGCTATCTGGCATCCGTTGCCATCGCTACCCGACAACATAGCCTGTTGATTATCAGTTAGTTTAAGGGTCACAAATCACCTTTAAGGAGACAGCCGTAGTTCTCTACTGACCCAGTGTACCCAGAGTCTCGTAGACACTGCCAGAAAAGGGCTTGAATTGCACTTAACACCGGTTTTCCGAGCTCTTGTTCCGCGCGTTCAATAATTTCTACTGCCCGAATAGCAGCGCAAGCAATAAATAAACCATCTGCTTCCGGGTGACAAACTTCAAGTGCTGCCTCGAAGATTGCATCCGGTGGTAACTCAGCGGAAAGAGTGCCATTCTCTATACAGAAACTACCAATATTGAGAACAGTAATCCCGTGCTCCTCGAGAAACTCGCGCATCGCCTGATTGACAGAATCCATATAAGGCGTCAGTAACGAGATCTTTTTAATTTCGAGTTTTTTCATAGCCGCAATGGCTGCGGTGATTGGCGTCACAACCGGCACATCGGAACGGCCTTTGTGAATCTGAGAAGCGACCTCTTCGTACCCCAGGGCCACAGTCCCAGAAGTACAGCAATAGCCAATTACATCAAGTCTCATACCCGGAAGAATCCGCCGAGCGGCTTCAGTGAGATGAGGGCCTATAGCACGGTGGTTCTCGATCGTTACAGGGTCTATAGCCATAACACGACTGGTATAAAACATGACGTCTTCAGGCAGCATATTGTGAAAATCACGTTCTGTTGCAACATCTGTACTAAGCGCAATCAATCCAATACGAAAACGCGCGGGTCCCCCATCGAATTCATACTCAACAGTCACCTTCTGGGTCGGTGTTTCAACAGTTTTAGATAATATATTCATGAGAAACTACTCGAAGCCAATGTGTGATGCAAATCAGTACAATCGATACATTTTGAAAATATCTTTATGTGATACGCTGTATTTGACGGCTCTGTATATTTATATCAATGATGTCGCCATCTTTGATCATTGAGATGGGCCCTCCTTCATCAAACCTAGGGCGGACCTCTGAAATAAGTATTGGACCACGTCCCATCCCAATGATTGATGAATCAGAAATGACGGCCACGTCGTGTAAGCCGGCTCCATAAAGCAAAGAAGCAAACTCATTCGAAAGACCATGCATAACAAGAACATCACCCGATCTTATATGGTTCGATTGTAATGCATGAATCGCATTATCCAATCCTTCAAGACACCGGGCCCTCCCCTTAAGCCCCTTTTGATTATGGCTAGTAAACGGTCGCAAAAAAGCACCGCCTGGCGCGACATCTCCGCCCATGATAACGATTCCTGGCAAATCACCCACTGGCCGGTCGAGCGTTCTTATTACAGCCTCGTTGGGTGGGGCGGCAGCATCGAGATGATCACGAAGTTTCCCACCACCGACTGTCTGCACATCTGTATCGAGCCTCTCGGCAAGTTGTTTCATGACGCCTAGAGTTCCACCTGCAGCCTCAAATTCCTCGATCTGAAGTGACCCATTTGGAATGATATCCTGCAACAACATCGGTATCCGTCCATCGCAATTTTCCATCTCTTGACGAGTATTCAGGTCCAGACCGATATCCGCGGCGACCTCCTCCAAAAAAGTGACAGCGCTTGTCGCACCACCCACAGCCACTGCAACCATGATGCTATTGATAAACGATTCTCTGGTAATGACCTGTCGAGCCGTCAAATTTTCCCTAACGAGTTCCACCGCTCGTGCGCCGGCGCTTTTTGCATATCGTCTGAGTTTGGCACTGCCCCCAGCAATTGGTGATGCGCCAGGCAGCGTAATCCCAAGCCCTTCACAGATGACATGCATCGTACTTGCCGTAGCCATTCCCGGGCACACGCCCGGAGAACCGACAGCATTTCTGGCCAAGACATCGATCTTCTCAAATTCTGACTTCCCTGACAGGTATGCACCAAAACCTTCATATACGTCGTAAAGAGTTGTTTCTGACCGACCTCCGGTACCGGTCTGATATCCACAAGGCACAACAATGCTCGGAATATCCAAACGAACAGCAGCTCTTAAATGGGCAGGAGTAGTTGAATCGCACGACGAGAGCAACACCATGCCCTCCAGCCCAGAACCACGAACCATCAATTCAATGTCTTGTACTATTGCTGTCCGCGCAGTAGCAAGGGAATCACCTTGGCCTTCGCAGGCAAACAGCGCTTCCGATGGCGCGAGCGTATGAATTTCAAACGGAAAGCCCCCGGCTGCCCGGATACCATCTTGAACATGTTTTGAAATCTCATCTAACTGGCCATAACAAATAGACAATGATGATGACGTATTAACGACAGCGATTTTTGGTTTAGCAAAATCTTCTTCCGATAAACCAAGTGCCGACCATTGGGTGCGTCGTATTATCCACCCCCAACTGCCGCGTGAAAAATTAGATTTGCTCATGGCACTTTCAGTTTGAAAGAATGAAATCCGCTACGAAGAGAATCGGCGACCTGCCGACGGACGGCCTACACCCCCATAGCGGATTTCCAAAACGTCCTGTAGCTACTGAACTGGTGGCACTTCTAATAGTTCATACCACTCGTTAGTGCCGAACCAAAAGTTGTGACGCTGCTTCAACCAATTGTCCGCCTGACGCATGTGAATCCAAGCATTCAAGAACGCGAGAATGTCTGGATCGCCACGGCGCACAGCGAATCCCGACAACTGATTTGTAAGGCGTTTATCTCCAAGCGGTTTGAATAAGACATCCTCATGTGCAAGTGTCCACAGAGTAGGAATAGGCTCTAACGCCACAAATGCATGCGCTTTACCATTCATTACTTCTTGAAAGGCCTGTATGTCCTCATCAAAAAAACGATGTTCTGCTTTTGGAAAGAGTGCTTGGGCAGTTTTTGCTCCAACAGTTCCACGTCGCGTCGATATAACAACATCTGGTTTATTAAAATCGGCAAGGGTTGTAAACCCTTTAGCAAGTATCCTGCTTGCGACCAAGGCTTGTCCCGACTGCGCATATGGATTCGAGTAGTTGATCGTCATTGCGCGTTTGGTTTGTATCGAAATTCCAGTAATAATTAGATCAAACTTACCAGCAAGCAATGCAGGGATGATACCGCTGAAACTCGTTGGCACGAACTCAACCTCTAACCCCATCTCTTCTGCAATCTTCTTTGAGATATCCACCTCAAACCCAACAAATTCTCCTTTCTTGTCGCGAAATGCCCAAGGCACGAATGTCGAAATTCCCACACGCATCACCCCGCGCCTCTTAATGGTTTCTAAAACACTGGCCTTGGTTAATGCCTCTCCAGCCGACTCGGCACGTGCCTGACTTGTGGCCCCGATTACTAACGCTAGCGAAACGATGCTTGCACTAATCAGCTTAGAAAACTTCATGATTAATCCTCCGAGTATTTCTACTTGTTTTGCTACAGTAAATATAGTTAATGAATAAATGCTCCTACAGCACAGAGCTAACGCACGCCATAAGAAAACACTGGGACTCTTCGTGTCGCCCCTTTCAAATATGCCTGCAGATGACTAGTTAATCAAGCATTGTCTACCAAGTCGGAATCGGATAATAAACAGAAGAAATATATGGGTTTACACCTACCTATTGGCGTCCTTTCGCCATTCGTTTCTCGAGTCGATTGAATGCAAGGGCACAAGAATAACAAATCACGAAATATAATAATGCAAGGGTTATCAGAAGTTCGAAAAACCGTGTGGTGGAGATGGCAATCTCCATAGCGAGAAACGTGAGCTCCTGAATTGAAATCAGTGACACAATCGCTGAATCCTTGATGAGCGTGATGAATTGAACAGCGAGTGGGGGTACGATGTTTCGGAGTGCTTGTGGCAGAACCACATAGCGAATAACTTGTGGACGGGTAAGCCCCATACTTTCTCCAGCTTGCCATTGATCCTTAGGCACAGATTGAATACCCGCACGGATGATCTCGACAAAATATGCGCCTTCAAAAAGCGCAAGACAAAACAGGCCCGCCATGTAGTTTGAAAATAACTTTGGCTCTGAAAACAAAACCTTAACCACCATAAGGCTGGTTGGTGAGGCATGTCGGGCAAAGTCGTCAAGCCCCAGCAGAGGGGTGAGCTGGCTACTGATGAAGAAGTAAAAAATAAAGATGAATACCAGGGGTGGAAGATTACGGACTAGTTCCACATAGGCCCGAGCTATTAGCCGGAAAAACAAAACGTTACTTACACGGCAAAGCCCCATCACCAGTCCAATGACTGAAGCTAGTACGGCGGCCCAAATTGCCAACCGCACCGTTGTCAAAAACCCTTGTATCAGTAGATTGGAAACCCATCTATCTTCTTCTTCGTCATAACGGAAGAAATACTGAGGAATCTCCCCCCAATTCCAGTCGTAACGAAGCACACCCACTGCCCGGTAGGTTATATAGGAAACGGCGCCCAGAACGGCGCAAGTCACTGCGACATCGAGCCAACCGACCTTCCAATGTTTGGAATATCCCGTCATGGCCATTACTGATTAAGTCTTGCTCTCATACGTAACTCGAAAAGATTCACCAATAGCGACAAACTCACTGTAATCATGAGGTACATTGCTGCGACCGTTAACCAGATCTCGAAGCTCATAAAGGTGTCGGCAATAATGTTTTGCCCCTGTGCGGTCAACTCGAATATTGCAATGACGCTCACAATAGAGGAATTCTTGATAAGCGACACCGAAAGACCAGTGAGCGGAGGCATGATAAGCGGAACCGCTTGGGGCAAGACAACGTAACGGTAAACATGGTACTTAGAGAGGCCAAGACTAGCCCCTGTTTCCCATTGACCGCGGTTAACGGAAAGAAAACCAGCACGAAATATTTCGGAGGCATAAGCTCCTTCGAAGAAGGCCAGGCAAAATACCCCGATCCAATAACGATCAACGTCAAGTATGGGAGACAGAACAAAGTAAAAAAGATAGAGCTGTACAAGTAGCGGTGAATTACGAATCACCTCTAAATAGACACGTGCCAGGAGGCGGGCTGCCAGTGAGTCTGACATGCGAAAGATGGCAGTGACCAAGCCAATAATAATGGTGAAGAACAGGCTCAAGATAGAGATCTCTATCGTCACCTGACACCCTCGAACCAATGGCCCCCAGATCAACTCACCATCAATGATTCGGTACAAATATTGGGATACGCGGTACCACTGCCACACATACCCCATCGATTGGGCGCCGTGAACTGAAAGCCAGACCAATCCTCCGGCGAAAACTACAAACTGTGTGAGATCAACGAGGGGTGATCGATCTCGCCCAACCAACCGACGTCCGCGCCTTGCGATTCCTGATCGACTTATCATCTTGTATCAAATCCTTTTCGTAAGGCGAAGAACCTATACGTGCGCAAACAATCCAAGTATAGGCTAAATCAGATTCGCCTCATACGAGCTACCTAAATGGATAAGTTTAGGATCAGTAATGACCAGTTTGAAAAATAAGGAATAGGAAACTACCTCCAACGAGACTGTCGTTACGGGCTCGAGTTGAGCCTCATTATCCGCACCGAGCAGCTCGCGCCAGGTTGGCGCATTGAGGGTTGTCGCTAAGGCGACACACCACCCACCCATTGGCCTGGTGATATAGGACGCCCTTTAGCGTCTACTGAACTGTTGCTTGCTTGGGTCTGGCTTGCTATGCTGACAAGTAGAACAAGCGCCCAACAAACAAACGCTCCGCGGTATCATAACGGTTTAGTTACAACAGTTAGGTCCGTGTGATCGCCTTACGGTACGCACTATCAATTTATTAATAAATATTAATAAGATCGGCTGGACTAGCTGAAAAGTATTTGAAGCACAGCATGCTTGACGATCAACAGTAACCCCATAACGATCCTTAAGAATCCTTAACCCCTAATTCACAAACAGCGGTCTGGGCGAACCAACCTCCCCTTGATTTAGCTGACCTATCCAATAAAGAAAACGCCAGCAATGCTGGCGTTTTTATCTAAGCTCCGATAAAGCGAACACTACCCAAAGCCCTAGAATAACCCCTCGATTTCCCCATCTTCGTTAACGAAGATGCTGTTAGCTGCCGGCGTGCGCGGCAATCCGGGCATCGTCATGATCTCACCGCAGATGGCCACTATAAATTCGGCCCCGGCAGACAAGCGCAACTCTCTAATGGGGACCACGTGACCGCTTGGAGCGCCGAGCAGGTTGGGATCTGTCGAGAAACTGTATTGTGTTTTGGCCATACAGATCGGGAAATGACTATATTTCTCCTCGAACTCGTCAAACTGACCTCGAACCTTTTTGTCCGCGATGATGTCATCAGCACCGTAAATGTTGCGGG
>LWDU01032292.1_pt1 | contig 18676 bp, 20 predicted proteins | sample 727161 | NCBI WGS metagenome assembly LWDU01 (sample SAMN04566230, study PRJNA314399) | hydrothermal vent metagenome | isolation source: deep sea hydrothermal plume seawater | place: Mexico: Gulf of California, Guaymas Basin | collected 2004-07-11
ATCGTTAAAGTAAGCGCAAAAACCGGCGAAGGAATAGAAGAACTTTCACAGCAAATCACGTCTCTTAGAATGAATGTAAATTCGGGAAAGGCAAAAATCAAACAGCAGATATTGATGGCGAACGAGTTCAAATTGACCTCAAATCCACTCTTTGGCGAGGTTCTTCACCGGATTGCTGAAGAAGGATTGTCAATCGAGGACGCATTGGAGGAATTGCGTGGGTGAACAAGTTGAGATGACCGACCCAGTCGAATTATCGGTTGGCGGAATATGGGGTCATACCGCTAGAAGGGTATTTCATTTGTCAATGGGTGGATTTCCGTTTCTCTATTATTATTTACAAGGCGAGATCGAAACTCAAAAAGTTGTTTCTGCAGCAGTAATTTTTGTCATTTTCGCTGAAGCGGTTCGGCTCAAACTTGGGATTGCAATTTTTGGTCAACGCCACTATGAATCAAAACAGGTCAGCGCACTGGCTTGGGGCGCATTTGCCATCGGAATTATATTTTTGACAGTTCCAGATTATCCTGAATTTGTCTATCCTCTAATACTGTCACTATCTTTTGGAGATCCATTTTTGGGCGAATTAAGGCGGAAAAACCTCGATTCCAAAAATGTTTTTTTGATCGGTTCAATTTTCATAATGATGATTTGGCTCATATCTTGGCATTATCTCTCAACCCCATTTTTCCTAGCGATTCTGATGGGTCCAATTTGTGTGGCTGCCGAGTGGCCAAGGCTGCGTTGGATAGATGATAATGCAACTATGTTGCTCATTCCTTTGACCGCGGTTTTATTGGCAATCCCCTTCCTTTGAAACAACATGTTGAAATGGCTCCTTCGCTCGCAAGTGAATTAGGTGAGACCTAATGAGTGAAGAGAACACTTCCAAAGACCCGCCACAGGGCGCATACCTATTCACTTTCCTGCTCGCATCAGGATTACTTCTTGTAACCATGTTTGTTTACCCATTATGGTGAAGGCAGTCACATGTGTGGAATTGGCGGAATGCTTGGACAGCCCGATAAGGCTGTTCTTAGCCGTATGATCGATTTAATAGAGCACCGCGGCCCTGATGGCCGCGCAATCTTCAGTGACGATAACTGTGGTCTTGCCCATGCTCGTTTAGCGATATTGGATGTGCATGGCTCAAAACAACCGCTATATGGCGATAAGGCCGTGGCGGTTGTGAACGGCGAGATTTACAATCACCTCTCTTTAAAAAATCCGAATTATATTTACCGAACCCATGGTGATAGTGAAGCCGTTCTCGCACTCCATTCAAAATCAAAAGGTGAGAGTGCGAGCGACCATGCCAAATGGGTTTCAAAACTAGATGGCATGTTTGCATTTGCACTTTGGTCGAATGAAAAACTAATCTTAGCCAGAGATCCGATGGGAATCAAGCCTCTGGTGAGAACAATTGTAGACAATACATTGCTATTTGCATCCGAACACAAGGCCCTTCGGGCTCACGAAGCCCATATTCCCGAAATCGATGATTTGGCGATGAGAGCAAGGATTGCATGGGAGTATCCTCTAGATGCGACAACCCTACTCAAAGATGTCCATCAAGTGCGACCGGGGACTATTGAAGTTTGGCAATTAATTCATAATAAGCCAGTGCTTACAAGTTGTGCAACCTTTGAATCTCAAAAGGTTGAACCCAGCCAAAATTGGAACGACCCTAATGGATTACTAGAGACCTTTGTAAAGAGTGTCCAAGACCGGTTGATGGCGGATGTGCCGGTAGGAATCGTCTTATCTGGAGGATTGGATTCATCACTGGTAGCAGCGGTCGCCCACGAAGCAGCAGAAAGAGCAGGTCAACCAGTTCCCGCGTGTTGGACGGTTGCCGAAAGCGAGGACAATCCTGATTGGCAAGCTGCAGAACTGGTCGCTTCGTCTTTGGAATTAGAACATCATCAATATTTACTCGAAGAGGATTCATTCCATTCAAGGCTTCCCGATTTGGCTTGGCATGGTGAAGACCTCGACTTGACAGTCTTATTTTTCCAACCTCTATTTGCAAAAATGGCTGAAAAGGTCACAGTCGGTTTATGCGGTCAAGGTGCAGACGAATTACATGCAGGCTATCCTAGATACCGTGACTTAAAGCAACACGCAACTGAAATCCAAAGCCGATTGGATGACTTGAATTGCTCATTAGATAATTTGCAAGGTGAGCAATGGTGGACCGAATCACATAACCCCGAGGTTCATACCAAGTCTCTTGAGCAATTCTTGCAATTTGAACTAGACCACGGCCAATTATCAAACTTCCAATTGCGATTGGTAGATCGCCATTCCATGGCTCATGGTTTGGAAGTAAGAGTTCCGTTCTTAGGTTCAAGTCATCGCAATGCATCTCACAAATTACCGATGGAATGGCGATTACCCACTAACTTGGCGGAAAAAGCAGCACTCAGAAAGGCGGCAGACCTCACCAAATTACCCGAAGAGATAGTTCGCCGCCCCAAACTCCCAGCAGGGCGGGCTACATCTCCAAAGATGATTGACAACCTACTAGTTGAACTTCAGCCAAGGGTGGCTGAATTGGCAAGTCAAGAACCTTCTATGGAGAAGGCATTACTCAAACAACCAGATATTGCAATTGGACTGGGGTTGTTCAAGGCAATACATATCATAGATGGCGGCCGAAGCAAACCCAAGGGCGATGTAACCGCCTTACTCGATGAGGTGATTTGATGAATTTTCTACACGATTTAACCGAGCGCCTTGAGTCTAATCGCCAACTGATTAGCCAATGGATGAATACTAAGAGAAGCGAGGTCCCAATCCCGATTTATGGCTCGGTCGATATTAGGGATGCTGGTTGGAAAATAGCGGTAGTTGATGCGAATCACTTTCCAGCAGGATTCAACAATATTTCAGCAGAGGATGAACCCCATCTTGCAGCATTATTGAAAAACCATCTCAATCGCAAGCACAAAGGGTGTACTTGGATCCATCTTTATCCGGAAGCACACACGAGAAATCAAGGCTATGTCGAGAATGTTGCTACCATCAAACGATTGATCGAGGCAGGGGGATTCAGATGCACGGTTGGGTCACCAGAATTATCTGGTCATGGCTCACTAGATGGCATCACAGGTCCACTCAAATTGGATGAGGTCGTTCTCGATGGTGAACAACTTTTGATCGAAAATGAAAAACCTTGTCTCATCTTACTCAATAATGACCTAACCGAAGGAATGGTGCCCGGATTAGGTGCCCATAATGTCAGTCCACCACCGCATATGGGCTGGCAAAGAAGGCGAAAATCCGAGCATTATCAATGCCTGCAACAATATGTTGAAGAGATCGCAGAAATTCTCGATATCGAGCCTTGGCATTTGATGACAGACTGGTTTGTCAGTACTGACAAGTGCTTGGAAAAAGAAACCTGCCGCTCATTATTAGCAGCAGAGGTCGACGAGTTTTTGGCAAAAATTGTCGATAAATATCAAAAATTAGGGATCGATCGAGAGCCTGTTGCTTTCATCAAGAACGATAAAGGAACTTACGGACTTGGCATCATGGCAGTAAAGTCGGGAAGTGAATTATTACAACTTTCCAACCGAAAAATGAAGCGGTTAATGTACTCAAAAGGCGGGGTCGACGTAGAGAATTTCCTGATTCAAGAAGGTGTTCCAACCGAGATTAAAGATGAGTCAGGCTCACCGGTTGAGCCGGTGGTTTATTTGGTAGATGGCCAAGCAGCATCGTGGTTTTATAGAATAAACCATAAAAAAAGTGATATGGAAAACCTCAATTCCCCAAGTGCGAAATTTCTGCCATTCGACCAAGTCGGTGAAAGCTATGGCGAGCACGCTCACGGTTGGCACGCATTGGTAGCCGAATTATCCATGTTGGCGATGGGAGCAGAATCCTTGAAACAGGAGCAATCATAGATGGCGCGAATCCATTGTTTAGGTGGAGGGCTGGTCGGGTCTTTCGTGACCAAAGAACTGCTTAAATCTAAACATGAAATCCATCTATTCGATATAGAGGCAATCGAAACAAAAGCAATTTCACATATTGGGGATGCAATTCTAGCAGATCATAGTGATGCGGATTTAATCATCAATATGTTACCCGGGAAATTTGGCCATAAAGCTCTAAATCACCTCAAACATTTGAACAAAAAAATCCTCGACCTATCATTCAGCGAAATTACCCCAGATTCGCTTACCGATGTCAATGCAACAATTCTATGGGACGTCGGCATCGCACCAGGCCTCTCGAATATGCTTGTAGCAAAAGCCGCAACACAACTAAAAAACCTCGATGAGGTCACAATTAAGGTTGGTGGGAATCCACAAAAACCCGATGATAATTGGTCATATATGGCACCGTTCTCACCGCATGATGTAATTGCAGAATACACAAGACCTGCACGGATTATTCGAGACGGTGAAATAGTAGTTTTACCCGCAATATCAGACTTGCATTCGATTGAAGTAGACGGAAACCAGATGGATGCATTCCTTTCAGATGGTCTTAGATCCTTACTAGATATAAAATGCAATACCATGGGCGAATATACCGTCAGATGGCCAGGCCATATCCAAAAATATACCGCCTCGAATCTTCAACCTGATGATTTGGTAGAACAATGGCAATTCAACCCAAATACCCCTGAATTCACTTGGATGGAGGTCCAGGCAAAATCTGCAGACCAAAAATTAACTTGGATTGTCAGAGATGGTGGAAAGAATGGTGATTCTTCAATGGCGCGCACGACCGGATTGGTAACTGTCGCATGTGCTTTGCTTTGGTTAGAAAATCCTAATATGCTAATGAGAGGTATTCACCCTCCTGAAGATTTACCGTCTCACATAATCGACCAAGTAATTACAAATTTACGAGAAAACTCTGTTTCTGTAAAAAAGATTTAGATTACCACTTTCACCGTCTCGAAAAATACGGATGGATTGAAGTCTTAGACCAATAGGCCCGGGATATGCGAAGGGTCGCTCTATATGGCGCATCCATTGCGATTGGACTGTTTGTTTCAGCAAATTATAGCGAAATACCGGTAAACATCTGGTGTATCGGTTTATTCATTTGGCTATTTTTCAAAGCCGAGCGCAAAGAACGCATCGAAATGATCACAGTTCTTGCATTGGCTACACCGATGGAATTATTTTTCAGTGAAATTTGGCTAATTTATGAATATCAGAGAGGATTGATGCCATTATTTGTACCGGTTGGTCATTGGTTCCTCTTCGATTCAGGAAGACGAATTTCACAATATTTGTTAAAAGAAAAAGCATTATTGTCACTAATGCCATTCATTCCATTGGTAATGTATGGCTTGTGGAGCGGTGGCGATACCTCAGGCATATTTTTGCTTGCCATGGTCTTAGCATTCACAAAATGGGGACCACAACCTTCTCTCTATGCAACTATGGCTTGGGTCGCATTGGCGATGGAGTTATGGGGTACTCATCTAGGGAATTGGACTTGGGATAATCAGGTGCCGTGGACCGGTTTAACCGCATGGAACCCGCCTCTTTTGGTCGGTGCTTTCTATTGTTTAGGAGATTTATTGGTGAATTTATCAGTCGCTAAGTTTGAAACCAAGGTGCCGCTGGAGGCAAACCTATGACCTCGACTGAGGAGTTGGCAAAGCTGCGCGCTCAAGAAGCGGAACGCATTGCTATTATGCTAGCGCGCACCAAAGGTGAGCGCAGGGAGAAACTCAAAGGTGGTGAAGGAACGGTTGCTTGGGTTACAGAAAATTTGTGTATTGGTTGCGACCAATGTTTGATCGTTTGTGATGATGATGCGATTGAGTTATATCATAAAGAGATGGCTTCTCCTTTGTTGAATGTTCCAAGTAATAGCAAAGCTCGTATCCTTAGGGATGCTTGTACCGGTTGCAGGCTTTGCGTATTGGCTTGTCCGACCGATGCCATCGACATGATAGATAGGTGAACAAAATGACTGAAGATAAAAAAGAACATCAAGGTGCTCAGAGATTCGGTGGAGAATTTGGTCCTGGAAGAGGATTGAAAAGCGAAGGAGTTTCGCTTTCAACATTCAAAACTCTGGTTTGGATTTCAAATATCGGAGGTTTATTATTGGTTGTTTTAAGTTTGGAATTCCTATTCGTTGAGAAAAAATTCGCTCTTGGCCTAGGATTTTTAATCGCCGGAGTTATCGTTGCATTATTCCCTTCAAATTATGAGATCAAAGGAATGGAGCAAAGCGAATCTTCATCAACCGATGACACACAGTAGTGAACCAGATGCATCGAGCACTAATTGAAACCCCGCTTCATCCGGTTTTAGTTACTGTAAATAATGAAGGATTGAGCGGCCTTAGTTTTCAAAATGAAGAGGACTATAGTCGGTTAAAGAGAATAAATAAACTTCAACCAAAACCATCGCAGATGGAATTGATTCATCTTGAAGAAACCAAGGATTGGCTCGAGAAATATTTCTCGAACCAGCCTACTAAATTGCCATCTTTGGATTTGAAAGAGCTGTCTGAATTCACTCAAAAAATATTATTCGGGCTAATCGATACCAAGTCTGGACAAACTATCACCTATGGCCGATTAGCCCACCAGTCTGGTTTCCCAAATGCAGCAAGAGCTGTTGGTTCAGCGATGGCAAATAATCCAATTACCATAATCATACCCTGCCATAGAGTTGTGCAAAGCGATGGCAGTTTAGGCAATTATTCCGGACACGGTGGACCCAAGAGCAAACAATGGCTTTTGGACCACGAATCGAATTAAGCTTGAGCAAATTCAGGGACAGGTGCGATTGCTTCGGTTTGTGATTTCTTCGCCTCGACTTGACGGGCAAGGAAGGATACTATATCGAGGATCTCGATATCGTATTCCTCTTCATCTTCAAACTTCAAACATTCAAAGTGTGAAACACACTTTGGACAAGAGGTAATCATCATGTCAGCACCGGTACTTCGGATCTCTTCCATACGGCTGATTCGAAGTGCTCTGGCATTCTCATTGCAGGACATCATGCTCGATACACCACAACACATGGCGTCTTCGCCACTATGCTCCATCTCAACCAATTCGACCCCTTCAACAGCAGTTAATAGGTCTCTTGGCTCATCATAAATTCCCATTTGGCGACCTAGTCGGCAAGGGTCGTGATAGGTGATGGTAACATCCTCTTCAGTCTTCAAATTCATGTCAAATCCGCTCTCGCTAAGGAATTCGGTAGTGTGCATGACCTTGATTCCTTCTAACTCATAATCACGAGCAAAGGTTCGGAAACACTCGGCACAAGAAGATACTAGAGTATCGATACCAGATGCTTCGATCTTCTTTTGGTTGTAAGATTTGAGTTTGTCGAAAACCTCATCGAGCCCTTGCCACTTTTGGTCGTGGCCACAACACTTGAGGAAATCTCGGCCAAGATAGGAAACATCGGCCCCCATCTCTTCGAATAATGTGAAAGCAGCAGTTGTTGAATCACCTAGATTCATCGAGCCCTCGTTGAGATGGCTGAATACCATTTCTTGGTCAAGATAATCGACACATCCGGGATAATAGCCAATCTTTGAATCGATTGGGTAATCCTCTACCGATACAAATTCGGAATCGTAATCCTCTTCTGCTTCAGCAGCCAATACCGCTTGGAGTACGGTGTGTGGAATCTCCGCTGATGGACCACCGACGATAAGTGAGCGTCGAATGTCGACGTATTGGTACAAGCAGTACAAGTTAAACAAGAATACATCGGTACTCCATCATCTTCATTATTCCAGGTATTATAAATGATATTGAGCTTGTCTCCAGCATTGAATAATCTAACCGGGCAAGCATCATCACAAAGATCGCAACCATAGCATTTATTCATCTCGAATTCATATCCTCGGCCCATATTGCGAAGTAGAATGAAGACCATTGCTCCAAGGGTCAAACAAGGGATGAACATTGCATAGGTCAACTTTGCATCGAGTGCTTTTGGATTTTGGTGGTACGATGGGTTTTCGACTTGGGAGAAACTATTACCTTCCAATGCTAAATCAAGTGAGTTCGAAAGGTCGACCACATGACCCGCTAGGCCATTACCTGCGCCCTCATCAAAGAGGAGAAGAGGCTGGTAGGCTTGAATAGCGAATGCTGCTTCAACATCGACACTATTGTTAGCCAGAAGAGCACCTGTTGATTGAACCCTATATTCGTAAGTATAAATTCCAGCAGGTAATTCGACACCAGTAGCACCAGCACATTCGGCAAAGGAGATAACCTCCTTTCCAGCACTATTTGTGACAGTCATCGTCGAAGATATCATGCCGCTAGTGCCGCTGCCTTCCAACATGACCTCGCTTGCTCGGTGCGAACAAATAGCATCGACTGGGACGGTTTTGAAGGTTGAATCCGCAGGCCAATAATCGTCCGTAATCACAAAACTACCCGATGCCCATACCGTGTCATCTCCATTGTAAGTCGAAAGCCCTGATGCTGCATTTTGCTTATTTTCTGCATCTTGATGGCCATTGCCATCAGCAAAATCGATCAGATAAACTCTTGCGGGTTGGAAAATTTGCCATTGCAACCAGGCAGATGCCGGTACGACATCGTCGTCGAACCCTTGGGCGTTCATGAAATCGTTTGCTTCGTGAACATGAACATCACTTGGTTGAGATCTCATGTCTTCGAGCTCTTCGTAACTATCGATGGTAAGCAAACCTTTTGCATCCCAGAAACCATTATCATAAACCGGGAAACTGACCATTGTAGCAGCGGTTGCTACTGCAAATGCACCGATGATTAACTTCTTTCCATGGGCAGGAGTAAATCTCGCTCCCCAAGCATTGACGAAAACCCATCGGGCACCGAAGTAAATCAGAATCCATACCAATATTCCAGTAAGTACCCATGGAATCGCATTGAATACATCTGCAATCCAAGGATCTCTCGTTCCGCATAGTAGGTCTCCATGACTATCTAACTTACAATAATCCGATCTATTTTTCCCGTATAATTCGAGGAAAATATTGATTGAAAACACCGAGATAAACCAAATATGAGCCAAATAAACCACACCGGCACTTGCGAACCATGGATCTTCGACCGGTCGCTTCTCTCGGCCACCCAAGAAAGGTGGAAGGGCAAGGATTCCGACTGGGATTCCGGTAAGGAAAGCACCCCACCAAGCCGCGTTCCAAGGGAAGGAAGGCTGGCCGAATAAATCCCCAACCGGGCCGAGGGGTACATCGAATTGAGGAAGGTATTCTCCCCAGCGTAAATATCCGTAAGAGAATAGAACATACCAATCAGGGAATACGAATCCTGCTTGAGCAAAAGGATCTGCTGCGCTGTGAAGTGGTGGTGGAATCAACCAGGAGTAGAATAGTAGAACTGCGACCATGAAACCAAAGATGATTGTATCACGCAGAACCTCGTGTGGCCAGAATCCATGACCCTCCATGGTTCTTACACGCGTTTCTCCTACGCTCTGGAGTTTTTCTTTTTCATCCATATACGCGGATGCTACCCGGCCAAAATTTTCCATTAATCCCAAATTTCTCACCCCCTAATTTCAATGCGGCTCCGCAATGCCTTGTACCCAGACAATGAACAAATGTATGATGATCAATGCCGTTACAATAACTGGCAGGATGAATACGTGAATGAAATACATTCTCGTCACCGTGCGATGTGATAATGAAGAACCGCCAAATAGCATCGTCGCGACAAATTTACCGACCAAAGGAGTTGAGTTTGCTAAATTTATTCCGATAACTGCCGCGCCATAAGCTAGGCTATCCCATGGTAGAAGATATCCTGAATAACCAAAGACGATGGTGAGTGCCATCAATGCGATTCCAATCAACCAATTCAACTCACGAGGGTTTCTGTAAGCCCCAGTAAAGTATACTCTACACATGTGGAGGAAAACTGATGCTACCATGAAGTGAGTTCCCCAATGGTGAACCGCTCTGATGATATATCCGAATGGTAATTCGGTCATGATAAATACCATCGAGGCATAAGCAGGAGCCGGGTCACCTTCTCCACCAGGGACGTAATAGATTCCTAGCACGGTTCCGGTAATTACCAACACGATGAAGGAGAGGAAAGAGATTCCACCCAAACAGTAAAGAGGGTACCAATACCAAATTATACGCAACTTGTATTTTTCTGCGTGGGTCATCGGCATTTGTCTATGCATATTGTAATAAGCACCTTTGGACATATTCCAGTAGTCCTGGATACGGAAGCGAGTGTCGAGGAAACTGAAGACCCACAGGAATGCCCGCTCAGCAAAGCCCATGTTGCCGCTGGTTTCGACAGCACGGAGAATTTCACGTCGAGGCATATCCTCGTTTTCTTTACGCAAGGTCATAGCGACCAATACGACGATGAAGGCAATGAAGAACCAAAGAACCCAGAATATTGTACTCATGATATTTCACCTCAGTCGCAATAGGTCAGCCAGCCCTTGAATTCGGTCGATGCCCCAATGACATCGCCATTCATAATAATCGGAATTATTGGAAGTCCCATCGGCGCTGGACCACCGGCTCGACGAACACCAAGATAGGTGAACCGCTGGCCGGTCGATCTGTTTGAATTTGCGTTGACCTCGATTGCGGTCGGGTCGAATCGACTCGAGTGGCAGATACAAAACATCTTCGAACCTCCACCATCTCCGCCACCGGGGGTCCAGTTATCGTCGGTGAAAGAGTTTGAAACCAATTGCCATCCTGGAATGCAGCAAAGGTGAGTGCAACGAGAGAATATCATCACTAAATTATTATCTGCATTGAATACATCAGGATTATTCATCATATACTCGGTAGCGTGGCCGACATAATTTCCAGCGATGTCATTACCTGCCATGAATTGGAAACGAGGAACATTGTCGGCGATAGGCGAAGAGCCATTCTCTGAATGGGGTACATAGGTCACGACTACTGGAAGACCGTTCCATACGCCCTGAGCTCCTGCCATTCCAACATTTGAGTTTGCTGCTTCTGCAACGAAATCTGATTTCGCCATCGGTTGTAAATGCTTTGCGCCATACCAAGCTTCATCCTCACGCCCTTTGGCCCAATACAAGACTCCAGATTCCTCACCACCGCCTCCCGAAGGCGGCATTAGAATTGATGCGAAGCCAAGTGCTCCCAGTGAGGCGGCTAAAACTCCGCCAACAGCATTGAATCCGTAGGTCATGAATTGGCGCCGATTCATCGAAGACCTATCGGTGAGAGAGGTTTCTTGCTCTGGAGTATTCGGTGCCGGTCGGAGTTTCATATCAGTCATAATAATCACCAATTATATTCCTTCCAATCCTTTGGATGCTCCGTCACATATTTATTGCGACGGTATTTGACGATGACTTTGTTTGGCAGTACAAATTTCAGATAAATGATGCCCATTGCGATTATGACCATCAAGCCCATCGCTGAATGATATGATAACTGTTGTTGGTCCCAAGCGGTTCCGTTAAGCAAACCGTAAAGGAAAGAACCGAACCAATATAGGGTCCAAAAAATCCCCCATGTAAAGAAAATCATCGTGAGATAAGATGCGCCAGATGGTGCGAGGCTAGAAGAAATAATTGTTCCCGGTTCTGCAAGGTTAAACACTCCATGGTCGATGGCAGCGTCCATTTGTTCCTCGGTAAGACTTGCATCTTCTAGGGCTGTCCTAGCATCTTTGACACTAACATCACCACGTGCAACCCGTTCCAAAAGATCGGTAATCGTATCTTTTGCCATCACTGGTCACCTCTTCGGTTCAATTTGTAACGCAGACGTAGAACATTAGATCTGCCCGAATAAGAGGTTGAGAAGCCATATCGTAGAAGTAATCCACAAAATATAATGACGCTGATAACCGCGCCAAATCCTAGTAGCCCCAGCCAATGTGCTCTGAATGGTGCCCCCATGGTGTGCAAGTCGACTTCACTTACTCCACCTTCAGTCGCCTCAGGTATGCCACTACCTGCGATAATTGTATGAGTCCCTCTGCCGTCGTCTTCAGCCGATTCGACCAAATTGAATGCCATTGAATTCCAATTATCCCCCGGTGTGTTTTTTCCGTTGCCGTCTACAGCATTGGCCGAGATCCAAAAGTCAACATGTCCAGTACCCGCTTCAGCACCGGTCCAAGTGATAGTCCAAACTCTAGAACTTGAGGAAGTGTGGGTTAAAGTGGTAGAATCTTCATCGAAATTTTGTCCATCTCCGCTCAAAATTCCTTGGCTAGTTCTCATAGAGAACCCGCCTGTGGATTTTGATGTACCATCGATAATTTCGAGTCTCATCTCGTAAGTTTCACCAGCGACCCAAGTATATGGTACATCATCGAGAATGATTTGAACGCTATCGGTAACTGCACTATTATGGCAAAGGCAACCTTGCTTGGCTACATCATCAATGGTTTCTCCAGCATTGTTTTGCTCACCACCGATGCCGCCGGAATAAGCTTCGCCAAGTCCAGGGAGAAGCATCAAAGAAACAAGAGTGATGAGTAGCAAACCTCGGCTAGAAACCATAGATGCGCGCATAGCCAAACCCTACCGATTTGGCCGACCGGTATTGAACCTATAATCGTTGCTTGCCCTATCTATGATAGGGGCCGATGCAGTAGGTCGTTTTGAGCTCTGAATTATCAGTGCTCATCAGAGGCGAAAATCCTAATGATTCGGAGCCCGACCGCCCACTATGTCCGACCATGCTTTTGAGAATACTTACGACCTCTCAAACGAACAAATAGATTTGCTCACCGAGGCTGAAGATGCGATGGTTGCATTCGATTTAGGCAAGGCTGAACGTATCTTACTGGCAATGCTCGAGCAAGAGGAAGAATGTATACCTGTGCTCAACAATCTCGCTCATCTCTATGGTCGTCATTTTTCAGATTTTGAAAAAGCGGTAGAATATTATGATCAAGTATTGGCACTCGAGCCCGATAATGCTTGGGCTCGTGATGCTCGCCGTCGATACCAGCGATATGTCGGCAGAGATTGATTAACCCCCTTTCACTCAATACCAATATGGATGGAGCACAAATCCTGATCGCCGGCGTTGGCGGCTTGGGTTGTGCTTGGGCAAAAAAAGCCCACCAAAGAGCAGGTGCATCCATAGATTTAGTCCTGATCGATGCCGATGAATCGAGCTTTAACGATTCGGATTCGCATATTATCCGATTGGGAGCGGACCTCGATTCAAATGGTTGTGCAGCTTTACCTCCGCTCGGGGAGCAAAGAATGCGCCAAGCAGCAGAGGTGACTCGTACCCTTTTGGAAGGGGTGGAACTGGTGGTTTTGATGACCGGATTAGGAGGGGGTTGTGGAACCGGAGCTGCCCCTGAATTCGCCAGACAAGCGCGATTACAAGGCAGTATTGTCATCGCCATTGCCGCGATTCCATTCAAAGACCAAGAAGCCAGAATTAAAGTTTCGAAACAAGGATTGGGTCGATTGGAGGCAAATACCGATGTTTGTGTTAGATTGGAATTAGATCGTCTTGCTTGGCAAGCCCGAGAGCGCGGCAGCGATTGGAGATTGGGTGCAAGTTGGGTCGAAGAATTCGTTGACGGATTGGTCAGAACCTTGATGAGAATGGGATTGATCAATTTGGATATGATGGACCTCAAGACTATTGTTGGTCATAAGGGTGGTTCGACATTATTGGTAGGTCAAGGCGATCCCGATGATGCTTCCGCTCTTCTTGAAAATGCCATGAACGCACCATTAGCAGATTTTTCTTTAGCCGGTGCAAAAGCTTGTTTGATTCAAATCGAAGGCGGGCCCGGAATGACCGTTGGTCAAGTTGGAGCGGTTACGAATGCTTTTACCGAAAAATTAGATGACGATGCTCAAGTAATTCTCGGTGCGAGAGTTAGCGAGGACCTCGCAGGCCACATGCGGGTAGTAGCGGTGGTCACCGGTTTGGATGAAGTGAGCGATTCACTCTTCTGAATCGATAGAAATCGTCCGGGCCAATTGCGATAATTGTGAAGTTCCTCTGCGGTTCCTCAGGGTTCCTCTCATCAAGAAAACGATGGTAATTATTGTCAATGTATGGCCGATGACCATTACGGTTGTGATGTTTTCAAATGTTGTTGTGAGCATTGCGACCGAGCCCGCATATGCATATCCAAATGCAATTCCGAGCGGAAGTGCAGCATCTTCACCGACCAATCTTTCGCCATCTTTGACAGTGTGGGTAGTCAATCCCCAAACTGCGAATAGAACCGTGATCGCCATCAATAATCCCTCTTCGATCAAATTTGAAGTTGGGCTTGCATTCAGTACGGTTTTTCGGTAGATTGAAAACCCGTGCCAAGTGATAAACACTTGTGAAATTACCATCCATTTGAACGAGAATGCAGATAATCCTTTTTCGGATCCAGCCAATTCTCGCTCTTCTTTTGTCCACCACATTATCGCTGCTTGAACTGCTACTGAAGCTACCAAAAACAAAGCCCCATCCCTCATTGCTTCACCGAAACTTAGGGATTCGACCGAGGAGATAATTTGGCCAGCCCAAATAATTAGTATTGCGAATGTTTGAACGACAATGAAAAGAAAAGTAGTTGATAATTTTTCTCGATAATTATTGAGTTGAGCATCGCCTAAGCCATTCGATAACCATTCGACCATTCCGCTTCTAAACGAAACAGCTTGAGCGATAGACCAAGCGATGAACAAAAAGCCCAGGCCCAAAACCAACCATTCGGAATTATCACCTAAAACGCTCCATAACACACCGGTTAAAACCAATGCGATCAAAACTGGTACGGTGGTAATTTTGAAACTCTTCAACATCCGGATGAATTTACCGCCCTCTTGTTTTTCTTCCGGTAAGGTTGTCAATTTTTCCATCAATTCAGAACCCGATGAAAAAGCAACCACTAGATAGGCGATTGAGAATGAAAGAACCATTACTGCCGCCAAACCTTCATCGATGCCGGTGAGAACCATCAAGCCGGTTGAAACTAAAGCTACCAAAGCGATATGGGGTAATGTTCTCCTAGACAACATTCTTTTGACCAATTCAATAAGTCCGATAGACTCGACCTCCCCACTCATATTGCACAGCCTCATGTAGCCTAGTGTCATTACTATGTTAAGGCAAACGCTCCCAGCAGTTGGTTATGGGGCGAAAGTTAACCAAGGCTCTTCGAGGCAAACGGCGCTGGGTCGGTTGCTTCCATGAAGGGTTTAATTCCCGCAACGAATTGAAGGTTTACCTAGAAGATTTACCGATTCGGCTGTTTGATATGGTTGATGGAAAATGCATTCTCCAAGTCAAGTTAGAGGATTATTCGCAACTCAAACAATCGCTGAGCAAAGGACGGGTAATCAGTCAAACCTCAAGTGGCAAAATCAGATTGGTACGGCAGCGCCTCAATATCGACCGACCACCTCGCAAGCGTTGAAATGTCGGGTCCTTGTCGATGGGTACATGGGCGCAGGCGAAGCACCTCCTGTCAAAGGCGAAGATGTGATGATTTTAGTCGGTGCTTCGATTATCTTGATCACCTTTATCATTCAATTTTGGGTTTCACCTGTAATTCTCGATGCCGGAGAATCATTCACGGTCGAACAGGATTTATCCGAAGGTGCGGAGATTTCTATCGAGGTCAAAGAAGGTAAAGTTGACGTGGATTTGCAAACACCTAGCGGTAACACAATCCAACATTTCGACCAATCTTCCGACATCTTACTCGAAACTACTGAATCCGGAATCCACGTGATGACAATAACCGCTGTGGAAGATTCGAGTATTTTCGTTGAAATGGGTAGTGATATCATCGCATCTTTAGTACTCTTTATTATTGGGGCAGGAATCCTTGGCTTCGGTTTGTGGAAGCGAGCTGCTATTGACGATGATGAACCGCTGGAAGCTATATTAGAGTGAATCAACCCACTCGATATCTTCCCCGTCGTCGATAATTCTTCCGTCTGAAAGGACTAATTCGCCTTTTTGATTCAGTTCGAATTCATCATGGATAATGCCATCGAATTTTGGTCTACCGAATCGCTTCATTTCAAGTAGAATTAATTCTCTGATCCGCTCCGGATTCGGCTTCGGAATATCTAATCTTTTTTCGAGTAAAGATGATAATTCACAATGTAAAATCGGTGCTAATTCTTCGGCCGAAATCTCTTTTATTTGATCGATGAATCCGATTGGAATATCGATATCGTACTCAGTGGTATTTAGATTGATTCCTATGCCTAAAACCACCCTGGTTCCGTTTTCTATATTTCGCCCTTCTGCTAAGATACCGCAGGTTTTTTTCCCGTTGAGATAAATATCGTTTGGCCATTTCAGTTTTAGGCGAGAATCCTCTATCGAATTTAGCACCGCTAGACCACCTGAAAGTTGAAGGTGACCAGGATTGATATCCTTGCCTTCTTCGACAATCCATGAACCAGCGAAACAACCCTCGATATTTGCCCACTTTCGATTTCGCCTACCTCGGCCAGAACTTTGATTTTCGGCTCTCAAGAATGAGCCAATTCCGCGATGAGAAAGTAAGAATTCATTGGTGGATTCAATATTTTCCTTAAACAGAATATCGCAACCTTCCCAAGGTCGCCATAAACAGGTAAGAACCAACTCTTCGCCATTCTCAAATTTCAATCGGTCCCATTCCCGGTGAGCAAAACCAAATCCTTTACCTTCATTGCGTGCCAATGTGAGAATTCGACCGCCTGGGCTCAGCAGATCCTTATTTTTTATTGTGCTGAGCAATCTGTTCATTAATCCTATTTGGTCGGTATCGATTAAACCAGCCTCTTCCATTGGACCGAGAACCTCATCGCCGACATCGTCGAGTGTAATGTATGGCAAATTCCAAACGTCAGGCCCAATTCCTCCTTCTCTCACCTCTGCGTTTAGTCTAGAGGAGTCCAGATTTCCTCTGGTTGCAGCAACCGCAAAAGGGTTGATATCACAAGCTGAGACTTTCCATCCTAATGATGCGGCTAAAATTGTGATTTGACCTGCTCCACATCCTATCTCCAATAGCCGTTTGCCTCGACCGGATCCTATGGTCGAAATTCGGCGGGCTAAGAGGTCGGAATCTTGCCGTGGCGGGTACACGGTCGGCGGGATTAACAGCTCGAATTCGTGCCTGCTCGAGGGGGCCCAAAGGACCCTTTTAGCATGGGTGTTCAGGTAGTCGATTTCCCTCTCGACATCTCGGGTCGAGAATACCTCATCGTCCGTCATGGGCTCCAGCACTCCGTTCAGGCCGAAGCCTTTATGCCTCTTGGCGAAAAAGGGTGTTTGAGAGACACTCTGTGGACCTCCTTTCTCGGCTTCGGCTGGGAGGCGTATTGCATCCTAAATTAGCCGTCGAAGCCCTTAATAAGGGGATGATGGTCGGCGTGAAAGCCCAAGTTGCCGTATTGGGCCTGTAGCTTAGTCAGGTAGAGCGTCCGGCTTTTAACCGGACGGTCGCGGGTTCGAACCCCGTCAGGCCCGCCTGACCAAGAACAGGTTCGCTACGTAATTTGGGAACACTCGGGGTGAATTGGAATTGGTAGTAAAGTCGGCAACCAAGAAGCGTCTTATGGAAATGGGTATCGCTGAGGAGAATGCTCACAAGCTTGCAACCGATCGGAACATGGCGGATATCAAGTCTTTGACCTCTGATGAAATCGCTGCAGTTCTTGGTTGTTCGAAAGAAGATGATGTTTTTATCGGTGCGATGAACGCATTGGCAGAACTCGGAAACCGTCGTAAAAAGCGACGTACTCGTAAGATTACCATCTCTAGTCGTCATGGCGGGTGACAAATTCAATGTCCTCAACCACATATTGGTCCCCCACCAGGAATTGGTCCCGGTTGAAGATGAAGAATCAGTGTTATCCCCCTGGGGGATCCTAACTACCGATGACGAGACTGGTGAACCACGTCTTGCAAAGGAATTACTTCCAAAGATTTTGATCACAGACCCTGTGATTCAGGTCATCAAAGAAACCGTCGAAAAACAAGCCAACGCAGGTGCAGAAGGTGATGAAGATCATGTGCCTCTACCCGCAGGTTGGTTAGCAGACCGTGTTCTCAAAGTAGTTCGCAGATCACCTTCCGCCGGCGTTGCCGTTGCTTATCGACTCATAGTGGAGGGCAGCTGATCGCTGGAGGTGTTTTATCATGAAGGAAATTATTGAATCATTTTTCCGTGAGCGTAGTTTGGTCAACCACCAACTCGCATCTTACGACGATTGCATACCAAGCGGAGATAACTCGTTATCCCGTATGGTCGTGTCGGAACCGACGAGGAAGTCGTCGATGAAGATGGCGGTTTGATCAAACTCGACGTTATCGATCAAGATATTATAATCCGAGTGAAGAATATTCAACTCGGGGAACCAACCATTCGCGAAGCAGATGGTTCGGATCACAATTCCATCCCTATGGAATGCCGATTGCGAAAGTTGACTTACATGTCTCCTGTTTGCATGGATTTCACCATTTGGAGAAACGGCGTACCTTCTCAACCTGAGAAGGGTGTACAGGTCGGAAACATGCCAATTATGGTACGAAGCCGCCGCTGTAACCTACACTCAAACCACGTTGCTGGTGACCGAGTCCTACACCCAACATCCTCTGGAGAGGACCATAAGTTGTGGGAAGATTTGCTCCGTGAAAAGGGCGAAGATCCACTAGACCCTGGAGGCTACTTCATCATCAACGGTACCGAACGTGTACT
>LWDU01044587.1_pt1 | contig 18671 bp, 16 predicted proteins | sample 727161 | NCBI WGS metagenome assembly LWDU01 (sample SAMN04566230, study PRJNA314399) | hydrothermal vent metagenome | isolation source: deep sea hydrothermal plume seawater | place: Mexico: Gulf of California, Guaymas Basin | collected 2004-07-11
AAAAAAAAATATGCTTTGAACTCTTTATCAATTTTATAACTATTTAAATTTCCAGATATCGCTCTAAAGTGCAGTGAAAAGTTTGTTCCAGCAATAATCATAAATATTATAATAATATATTCAATTACTCCATTATTATATGCTTCTATACTTGCATTTCTAGTTGAGAAACCTCCAGTTGGCATTGTAGTAAATGAATGACATATAGCATCAAACCAACCCATGCCAGCTATACCTAATAAAATTGTTTCAACTACAGTAATACCTAAATAAACAATCCAAAGTAATTTTGCAGTTTCTCTTACTCTAGGTCTTATTTTATCAGTAACTGGTCCAGGAACTTCCGCTTTAAATAGCTGAACACCACCAACACCAAGTAATGGTAAAATTGCAATAGTAAATAAAATTATACCCATTCCTCCTACCCACTGTAAGAAAGATCTCCAAAATAGTATACCATGAGATAAACTCTCAATTCCATTTTCTAAATGAGGCATGGTTTGGATATTTCCAATAATTGAAGCCCCCGTTGTAGTAACTCCTGACATGGACTCAAAAAACGCATCTGTAAAAGTGGGGATTGACCCAGAATAATAAAAAGGTAAAGCGCCAGCAAAAGCTGTGATAATCCATGAAAAGGTTACAATAGTAAAACCATCTCTATTACGTAATTTTCTGTTTTTTCTTGTTAAGAACCATATTGGTAACCCAAAAAATATTGTTACGCTAGCAGAAAATAGGAAAGCTGAAACATCAGATTCATTATATAACCATGATACAAACGCAGGAAACAGCATGGTTAAACCCATAATTGTTAATAAGGCGCTAAGAATATTTAAAATTGTTTTTACATTCATTGGGCAATGAACAATTTCCGAACTTTATCTGTTACGGAATTCTTTGAAAAAACAAGAGCAGTGTCTTCTTCTGTTAGTTGAGATGATCCTCTTGCAATTATCAAATGACCATGGTGGTTTATCGCGCCAACTATACTTTCTTTTGGAAAAGAAACTTCTGATAACGGTTTACCGCATACTGCACTACCCTTATCTGGCTTAAGCTCTAATACATCAACATCTAATTCATCAAAAGTAACAATTTGAGTCTCAGAAAGATCACTTTTTATTTTACGTAATATAGAATTTACTGTTGACATATTCTTACTTATAACAGATCCAATACCTGTTTCTTGTATAATAGGTAAAAATTCTGTAGTGCCAATATGAATAATTGTCTGCTCAACACCAAAATGATGAGATAATAAACCAGACATAAGATTTGTTTGCTCATTTTCTGTAACAGCAATAAAACTATCAAGTGATTCAATGTTTTCGGATTTTAATAATTCAAGATCAGTTCCATCCCCTTCTATAACCATCGTATTTTCTAATTCATTTGCTATCCATTCACACTTATGTCTACTATAATCCAGCAAACGAACATTCATTCCATCTTGCAAACCCTCAGCAACAGAACGACCTATCTTACTGCCCCCCAAAATCATAACACGATCATTTCTATAAAAATCCTTTCCCAACATTTCCATAAGCTTACGAACATGTTCAGCTTGAAGGATAAAATATGGTGTATCACCATTTTGAAATATAAAATCTGACCAAGGAACTACTGTTTTCCCTTCTCTCAAGACTGCAATTACACCAAATTTAAAATCAGGATTAGATTCGCAAATTTTACCTACACTTTTCCCTACTAAATCATCATTATCACCATTAATACGTATACCGATCATTTCTAATCTACCACCTTCGAAATCCATAACTTGAACAGCATAAGGATGCTTAACCAAACGAATAATTTCATCACATGCAGCCTTTTCAGGGTGAATCACTAAATCAACACCGAATTGTTCAGGCTTAATAATTGAATGACGAGTAGTGTATTGTTGATTTCTTAATCTTGCAATAATTTTTTTTGCACCCAGCTCATGAGCTTGCTGAGCAGCAATAAGGTTCACTTCATCAACCCTAGTAAGACATAAAACATAATCAGCATTTTCTACATTGGCTTGATGTAAGATTCTGGGACTAGCGCCATTCCCTTCAACAACGATTACATCAAGATTATCAGAAAGACGGGTGCATTTCTCTGGCAATATATCAACTGCAGTAATATCATGATTGCCTTCACTTAACGCTTTTGCAGCGTGAAAGCCAACCTCACCAGCGCCAATTATTACGATTTGCATAATTATCTATTTCACAAAGTGAAACGCAACTAACTTAGTAAATGTTTTTGTGAAATAGAACAAATTGCATTATTCATTAATTCGCACAATATCAACGCCTAAACTTTTAAATTTATTCTCTATAGAATCGTAACCACGATCTATATGATACACTCTGCTAATTTCTGTTTTACCTTGGGCAATTATTGCTCCAAGTATTAGCGCTGCACTTGCACGAATATCTGTGGACATAACTTGAGCTCCTATTAACTTTTTTACACCATTAATTTCAGCTTTATTTTCATTCAATCGTATATCAGCACCCAATCTATTTAATTCAGGGATATGTGTAAATCTATCATGATAAACAGTGTCAATAACACTTGATCTTCCGTTTGCAACTGACATAAAGACCATCCATTGAGCTTGTAAATCTGTTGGAAAACCTGGATAAACCTCTGTAGTAACATCAACAGGATTTATCGAATCAATTTTATTAATTGATATAGAATTTTCGGTAGAGGAAATATTTGCACCTGCTAATTTTAATTTATCTATAAAATCTTCTAAATGTTTTGGATTGCAATTATTAAGAGTAATGTCGCCCATTAATGCACCAGCAATCAAATATGTACCTGCTTCAATTCGATCAGGAATAACATCAATATCAATAGAGTCTAATTTATCTACGCCATTTATAATTAATTTATCGGTACCAATACCACTGATACTTGCACCCATATCATTTAAAACTTCACATAATTGTACAATTTCAGGTTCTTTGGCAGCATTTTCTATACAGGTCTCTCCTATCGCTAAGACACTCGCCATTAATATATTACCTGTAGCACCTACAGATGGAAAATCAAAACATATCCTATTCCCATATAGATGCTTTGCTTTTGCCAATATATATCCACTCTCAAGACTTATTTTTGCTCCAAGTTTTTCCAATCCTTTTAAATGAAAGTCAACAGGTCTTGGACCCCAAGAACATCCTCCAGGAAGAGACACTCTTACTTCACCAAATCTTGCAAGTAAAGGACCCAAAACATAAAATGATGCTCTCATAGTCTTTACAAGATCATACGGCGCCTCAAGATTGTTAATATTAGAGGCATTTACGGACATTGAATTAGCTTCAAATGATACTTCAGCTCCTATGATTTTTAATAATCGTATCATAGTTCTTGTATCTCTAAGATCAGGAACACTATTAATTGTAGTTTTTCCATCAACAAGTAAAGCTGCAGTCATTAATGGTAATACAGCATTTTTTGCACCACTAATATCTACTTTACCTGAAATTTGATTACCACCATTAACAATAAATTTGTCCATACTCTATAATCCTATATAATTAGTAGCTGGAACTTTGTTATAGAAAAATAATAAATCACAGTTTATTGGAATTATATCTTGAAGCAAATATACTTCCGATTATTATACCAATTCCATCAGCAATTACATCTAACCCACTTGAAAATCTACCAGGAATAAATGATTGCCATATTTCATCAAATATTGCAAAACATAAACAAACTATCGATATAATAATAATTTGATTCTTTGACTTATCATTAAAGCTACTAACACTTAAAAAACCTAAAAAAGAGTATTCAATTATATGTAATAACTTATCCCAAGAAAGCAAAACAAATCTAGGAATAGAGTGTCCTGGAATACTTGATACTGATAAAATTATTATACCATAAATAATTAACAAATTTTGATAAGATTTAATTTTCATAATGTGAAAGCAGGGATGGTATTTCATTTAATATATCAGAAGCTATCATTCCACGCATTCCGTTATTATTAACATAATTATCTGCAGCTTTTCCATGAATATATACAGCTAATCTTGAGGCGTCTTCTATATTTAATCCTTGCGCAATAAACCCTCCAATCATCCCCGCAAGAATATCTCCAGTTCCGGCTGTAGATAGCCCAGGATTACCAGAAGAATTAATATGAACATTATTTCTAAAAAAAGTACAACTTGGGGCATTTTTTGCTACTAATACTCCTTTAAAAGAATCCATAAAATTATTAACAATACTAGGAAATTGATTTTTAATAAGCTGAGAGTCAATATCCAAAATACTAGACATTTCGCCATAATGAGGTGTAATGACAAATGGAACTTTAATATTATCAAATAATTTTTTATTTCTAGCAAATACTCTTAATCCATCAGCATCAATAACAATTGGCTTATTACAAGTTCTTATTATTTTTTCAGCAAATTGAATTGTTTGATTATCTAGACCTATTCCTGGACCAATAATTACAACATCAGCCCAATCAATTTTTTTAGACACCTCTTCATAATTTTTTAATAAAAAACAACCTTTATCATCATCATCGCAAATCATTGTCATTGCCTCAGTCATTTTTTTCTCATAAATATCGTTAATTGATCGAGGAGCTGCAGAAATAACTAATCCAGCTCCAACCCTAAAAGCTCCAAAAGAGCAAAGCGCTGCCGCTCCTGTCATTCCTTTTGAACCTGCAATAATAAATACTTTACCCTGTTTATATTTATTTGTATCAACATTTAACGGTTTAAGCAAATATGAAATATCTTTTTCTAATAAAAAATTCCATTTTAAACCATTTAAATAATTTAATGCTTCATCAGGAAAACCAATATCTGCAACATAAATCTTACCGGATAGTAAGGGGCCATCCCTCATCATTAATCCTACTTTTGGATATCCCATTGTTATTGTATAATCAGCACGCACACCTTCAGGTTCTGCAATACCAATATCTGCATGTAATCCTGATGGTATATCAATAGATATAACTTTACCCTGAGATTTATTCATTTTAGTAACCCAAGGCCAAAGTATTTCTTTTACAGGTTGTGTGACACCAGTGCCTAATAATCCATCTATTATATAATCATATTTCAAATCATCAATCAAATTGATACATGAAAATTGAATACTAATCCCCAAATCAATACATTGATCAGCAAAATATCGCGCTTCATGACTAAGCTTATCCAAGCTATATATACAAAAAATTTGGAGGTTGTATTTATTTGAATGAAGAAATTTTGCCGCAGCAAATCCATCTCCACCATTATTCCCTTTTCCACATACTATCGCAATAGTTGGATTATCTATATTTTGTACATGACCGATTAAGAATTTAGATATTTTTTTTCCAGCTGTTTCCATAAGCTGAGTACCTTTAATCTTAAAGTTTTCTATAGATAATTTATCTAATTCTTTAGCTTGACTTTGTGTAAGTAATTTCAAGATAATGAAACTACGGCAAAGGCTATTGCATATTCCTCAATATGAGAAATGCTAACCTTAACTTGAGTATTATTTAAATTAGGGTAAGACAATTGAACTTCAGGTACGCCATAATCACTCGATACGATTTCAATATCAATAAAATTAATTGAATTAATAATACCAGATGAGTACAATGCTTTCTTAATTGCCTCTTTTGCAGCAAATCTACCAGCGTAATGAATAGCTGGATTTGGTTTTAAATCGCAATAAGATTTTTCATTATCTGTAAAAGTATGTTTTTTAAATCTATCTGAATATTGTTGAATAATATTTTCAATACGTGAAACAGAAACTATATCTGTTCCGATAAAATATTCAGGCACTATTTAACTCGTTTACAATACCCACGATTTCATAAACATCATTTATATCCCAATCTGCTCCAGAATCGACTGTACCAAATGAATCTCCATATCGAGCAAATATTGTTCTTATGCCAAGATTATTTGCCCCTGCCACATCTCTTTCAGGCCAATCACCAACCATTAATGTTTCACTTGGTTCAGTTTTTAATTCCTTTAAAGCCATCTGAAATGGTATTGGAGAAGGTTTTCTTGCATTAGTATCATCAAATGTTAACACAATATCAAAATGATGATGAAGATTCAAATAGTAAATTCGCATCCATGCTTCTCTACTGGGAGCATCTGATACAACAGCAAGCTTAATTCCAATTTTCATTAATTCAACCAAAGTATGATTAACATTAGGATATAATAATAGATTAGCCTCACGAGCTCTTCTATAGGCAACTATTGCAGCTGCTAGGTATTTATTATTTACCTCACCTACAGTTCTTTCTAAAAAATAATTGAAAATCTGCTGATTTTCCCATCCTTCTTTTTCATAAATAGAAACTATAGTTTTATAGGATTCCTCATTATCAATAACTAAACCAGCTTCAATCATACCAGCAATAGCTGCTTTAACTGCATACTCTTTCATTTTCATGAAATCTAAAAGAGTATTGTCTAGGTCAAATATGACCGCCTTTATCATTATATTATTCTTATAAAATTAATTTATTTAATTCTGATATTTTTGTGGATTCATAATTTGGTCCATCTCATACTCTGCTATCTTTCTCCATGATCTATCTTTTCGCGCTTTTTCTAATGCATTTACAGCAGCAATTTTATTCCCCTTTCCATTACACCAAGTAGAAACTCCAAGTTCTACCCAAGCTCCACCAAAATTTTTCTTATACTCTGTCGAATTTCTTGCAGCTTCCTGTGCGTTTACACATTCCCCAAGATTATTATAAGCTGAAGCAAGCCGATACCAAGACATTGCGTCTTTTTCATTATACGTAGTAGCAAGAACAAGATTATTTACAGCATTACCCCACTCTTCCATTTCAATATAAACAACCCCAAGAGTAGAGTATCCTTTAGAATAATTAGGATTTACTTGTACAGATGCACTAAGAACTTCAATAGCTTTTTCAAAGTTTTTCTCATTCAAATAAATTTCACCCATAGCGCCATAGGCTTTATCATATGCTGGATAAACATCAACAGCTGAGTTAAATGCTGATATAGCACCCAAATTATCACCATTGGACTTTCTAGAAAGCCCTAGCGCAAACCAACCTTTATAAAAATTAGGATTAATTACAAGAGAAGACTCATAATGATCAATTGCACGATCACGATTACCCATTTTTGCTTCAATTACACCAAGTTGATAATGAGCTTGATAAAAATCTTCATCAAATTCTAATACTTTTCTATAAGAATCTAGTGCACCATCTAAATCACCACGTTTATAAGATCGATTCCCGTCATTAAAAGATTTTTTAGTAACATTGTCTAATGCAGTTCTAGCCTTTTCATGATAAGGATTAATTTCTAACGCTTTTTTAAAATGTGCAACAGCTTCATCATGGTTTTTTTCGCGATACCTTACAAGGCCCTTACTAAAAGCTGCCTCAGAGAAAAAAGGGAACTTTTCCAAAACAATTCTATAACTTTCAAAAGCATTATCAAAATCACTATCTCCCATATATCTAGATGCATCACTCATCAAGGTATTTATTTCATTTATACGATCAAATTCACCTCTATATTCTTTATTTTCAGGATCGATATCGATAGCTTGACGTAAGAGCTCTTGCGTATCTTTCATTTTACCAAAACGAAGATTTATCCTTGCTAATTCAAAAGTTGGGTCCATTTCAAGCGCTTTTTTGAATAAAATTTCAGCCTGTTCATAATCACCATTAGCCAATTGAGCTTTTCCATCATTTAAGACTTGATCAGGAGACTGACCAAAAAGCAATGAAACTAAAGAAAAGATATAAATATTTTTAATCAAATTATTAACCATTATTCACTCCATTTGTGCCGAAGGCGGGACTCGAACCCGCACAGGGTTTCCCCCACTGCCCCCTCAAGACAGCGTGTCTACCAGTTCCACCACTTCGGCTATCAGAATTATTCAATTTCAAGATTCTGTTGTATATCGGGGGCTGATAGATCTAATAACCTTTCATCTGCCTCACGTTTGAGAATAGATTCATTTTCTACTACATTAGGAGCACTTAATAAACTAATTAAAACTCCAAGCGCCATAAATGTAATTGCGAACCATGTTGTAATTCTACTTAATGCTGTTGCAGCTGCACGTCCTCCAAAAATAGAATTTCCCATTCCAGCACTTAAACCTCCAGCTAAGCCTCCACCTTGACCTGCTTGCATTAATATCACAGCAATTAATAGAACGCTAATTATTGTATGTATAACTATTAAAACACTTGTCATTGCTTACCTCATAAACTTATTATGAACAATTTCTATTATTTTGGAGAACATTTCTAAATTTAGACTTGCGCCTCCAATTAAAAATCCATCTACTCCTTTAGTGTTAATCAATTCTTCAGAATTATCAGGTTTTACAGAACCTCCATATAAGATCGGAATGTTATTTTTTAAATTATTATCATATAATTCTAGTAATATTTTCCGAATCATTGCATGCGATTCTTTAACTTGATCTGGTAGAGCATTCACTCCAGTTCCAATTGCCCAAACTGGTTCATAGGCTATAATTATTCTATCCATCATACCTTTATTTATACCTGCTAAACCGTCTTTCAACTGCTCCATTAGAACTGCACGTGTATTATTTGATTCGCGATCTTCAAGCTTTTCTCCAATACAAAGTATTGGAATAATTTCATTTTCCAATACAGTGTGAATTTTCTTATTTGTATCTTTATTTGACTCATTAAAAATATGCCTACGCTCCGAGTGGCCAATAATAATATATTGAACACCGCAAGATTTAAGCATATTTATTGAAATCTCACCAGTAAAGGCACCTTCGTTTTCAAAATATACATTTTGAGCACCTAGACTAATATCCAAATCAGATATCATTTCATTCATGTGAAAGAGCGATGTAAATGGCGGGCAGAATATAATTGATGGTTTCTCCTTATCCAAAAGCAAATTGTTTAATTCAGAAATGAAATGAATACTTTCTTGGGGCGTCTTATACATCTTCCAATTAGCAGCAACAATAGGTTTTCTTATCATAATTTTCCCAACGCCTCTATGGCAGGAAGGTTCTTACCACTTAATAATTCTAAAGAAGCTCCACCACCAGTAGAAACATGCGTAAAATTTTCAATGTTAGAAAATTTTCTTATTGCAGAGGCACTATCACCTCCACCAACTATCGTTATAATATTTTCATCCTTTAATTCAGACAGCAGATTTGTTATCTCTTTTGTACCATTTTCAAAGTTCTTTTTTTCAAAAACTCCCATAGGACCATTCCATAATATTGTCCCAGATTTTTGTAATATTTTAGAAAATAATTTAATAGTCTCAGGGCCAATATCTAGGCCCATCATATTGGTCGGAATTGAATCAAATGAGATTGTTTCAATTTTGGATGGTTTATCAATAGAATCTGCAGCAATAAAATCGATTGGAAATACTATTTTAACTCTATTTTGGCGAGCTTTCTTAATAACTTTATTTGCAACCGAAATCATTTGTTCATCAATTATAGATTTCCCAACATCTAAACCCATTGCCTTTAAAAAAGTAAAGGTCATTCCACCTCCAATTAGAATCGTTTTAGCATCAATAAGAAAATTTTCAATAAGATCTATTTTTCCAGATATCTTTGCACCTCCAAGTAATAGCACTAGAGGCTCTTTTGGATTCTTAAATTTATTCTGCAAATATTGGATTTCTTTCTTCATCAATAACCCCATACCTTTATGTGTAAAATTATCTGCCACACCAACATTTGATGCATGCGATCGATGAGAAGTGCCGAAAGCATCATTTATATATATTTGACCGTGCTTTGAAAGTAATCTTGAAAATTCAATATCATTTTCTTCTTCAGCATTGTGAAAACGTAGATTTTCTAATAAATGTACTTCTCCTGGGTGAAGACCAATAGTTACATTAATTGCGTCTTCGCTTATACAGTCATGAGAAAATTTTATAGGAATTTCTAAAAAGTCAGATAACACTTCACCAACAGAAATCAAGCTGTAATCTTCATTGAACTTTCCTTCTGGTCTTCCTAGATGAGACATCAGCACTACGGAAGCCCCTGATTCTAAACACTCTTTTATTGTTGGAATAGAGCACTGTATTCTATACGCATCCTTAACAACACCATCTTCAATAGGAACATTGTAGTCAACACGTATTAATACACGTTTATCTTTTAAATCGAATGAATTTAATGATCTAATCATTTTAATTACTTAGTAAGTTTTTTCTTATCAGAATATATATTAGTAGTTAATAAGTTTTATTAATGAAAACGGTACAATTTACACACGCAGACAAACTAACGTTACAGGATTTAATTTTTCATCGTATACATGAAATATTGCTTGTTGCAAGTCCATATGACTCATTTGTTCTAGAAGAAGATGGACGATTAACTGAACAAATATTACATGAATATATGGGTATGAATTTTAGTAATGCTCCTCGAGTCTGGCAAGCATCTACTGCCGCAGATGCTTTAACTATGCTTTCAAGGCAAGATTTTGACTTAATTGTTGTGATGATGAGAATTGCAGATATGGATCCCATACTTTTTTGTTCAAAGATAAAAGAATTGTATCCACAAAAACCTGTTATTCTACTAGCATTTGATGAATCAGAGATAAAACAATTGCCTGAAGAATTTCAAAAATCTTCTATTGTTAACGTTTTTATTTGGTCTGGAAATGCAAATGTTTTACTGGCTATTGTAAAACTACTTGAAGATAAAATGAATATTAAAAGAGATATTAAAAAAGCTGATGTTCGATGTATAATTCTTATTGAGGATTCTCCTAGATATTATTCTCTTATTTTACCAATGATTTATAAAGAAATAAGTCATCAAGTCAAAGAAATGGTAGATAAAAGTGCTAGCGATCATGAAAGATTGTTATATATGCGGGGACGACCAAGAATTCTACTAGCAAGATCCTATGAAGAAGCAGAACGATATTTTAAGCGCTTTCGAATGAGCACACTAGGTATCATTTCTGATATTAGTTTTCCAAAAAAGGACAAGCTTGATAAGAACGCAGGTGTAAAGTTTGCACGCTGGGCACGTTCAATTGATCCAAGCAGACCAATTATGCTACAGTCAAAACATAATAAAAACGCTAATCTTGCCAAAGAAGTACAAGCTCATTTCTTATATAAAGATTCTCCAGCACTACTCAGAGAATTGAGAGATTTTGTCGTTAGCAACTTTGGATTTGGTGATTTGATTTTTCGAACACCAAAAGGTAAAGAAATAATTAGAGTTTCTGATTTAAACGAATTAGTTAATGCAATTAAAAGTGTCCCGGAGCAATCATTGCTTTATCATGCAAAAAGTAATCATTTTTCTAATTGGTTAGCTGCACATGGATATCTTGGTTTAGCATCAAAAGTGCGTCCTATAAATTATGCTGACTTTAAGGGTTCAGTTGAGCATCGAAATTACTTAATCGAGCTAATTAATAATACAATTCAAAATCTCAAGGCTAGACAAGTAGTTGAAATGCAGCGTGGTAAATTTGATCATTCAAAACGATTTATACAAATATCTGGGGGGTCATTAGGAGGTAAAGCAAGAGGATTAGCATTTGCTCAAAAAATGATTCGATCTTCAAATATAAGAAAAAGCTATCCAGATGTAATAATTAATATTCCACATGTTGCTGTTATTGGAACAGATTCTTTCGATGAGTTTATGAGAGATAATAATTTATGGAATGATGCATTATCTAATAAATCTAATAAGCAAATAAATAATAGATTTATTAAATCAACTTTCACTAAGTCTTTAATAGAGTCACTTAAATTATTCATTAAATCAGTAAAGTATCCCTTGGCAGTACGGTCTTCAAGTCTGCTAGAAGATTCTCAATATCAACCTCTTTCAGGGATGTATGCTACGTATATGCTTCCAAACAATCAACCTAAGGCCAAACAAAGACTAGACGATTTAATTACTGCAATAAAACTTGTATATGCATCTACTTTTTATCAAGATCCTAAATCACTTATAAGCAGATCTGTACACAGGATTGAAGAAGAAAAAATGGCTGTTATATTAATGGAAATGGTTGGACAAAGTTATAATGATCGTTATTATCCTTCTTTTAGCGGAACTGCTCAAAGTTTTAACTTTTACCCTATATCATATATGAAAAGAAATGAAGGAGTAGCTCATTTAGCGCTTGGATTGGGACGTACAATTGCAAATGGCGAAAAATCACTGCGGTTTTCACCAAAATATCCAGGAATACTACCACAATATTATTCTATTAAAGCAACTATTGATAGCTCTCAAAATTCTTTTTATGCAATGCGATTAAAAGGTAATAATTCTTCATCTTTAAAAAATGAAGATAAAAACTTATCTTCCTTTAACTTGAAAATAGCTGAAAAAGATGGATCATTAAAATGGTCTGGCAGCGTAGTCTCTAATGAAGATAATATTATTAGGGATACTTTATCTCAGAATGGAACTAGAGTAATTACTTTTACCCCCATATTGAAATGGTCGATGCTTCCCCTTGTTGATATATTGAATGATCTATTAGAAATGGGTAAAGATTCTCTTGGATGTGAAGTGGAAATAGAATTTGCTGTCAATATTTTTGAAGATCAAAATAAAAGTCCCGAATTTTCACTTCTACAGATTAAACCTATGGTTATGGGTGGCTCGAGAGAATTAATTAATATGGATAATGAAACATCAAAATCAATATTATGTAATAGTAAAGTAACATTAGGCGATGGGTTTATTGATAGCGTTCAACATATTGTTCTTGTTGATCCAAAAAGATTCAGATCTGCAAATACGAAAGCAATTGCTAAAGAAATTCATCAATTTAATAATATAATGGTAAATAAATCCCCTTACATACTTGTAGGTCCAGGTCGATGGGGATCTGCTGATCCATGGTTAGGAATACCTGTAAGCTGGGAACAAATAAGTGGTGCAAGTGCAATTATTGAAATTGGAATTAAAGATTTTCCAGTTGACCCTTCCTTTGGAAGTCACTTTTTTCAAAATGTTACTAGTATGAGATTGGGATATTTTACTATAGATAATAACTCTAAAGATGAATCATTTGATTATAACTGGCTAAAGAAACAAAAGGTAGTTAAAAATAAAAAGTTTACTACCTGCTATAAATTAGAACGACCTTTGCGAATTAAAATTGATGGTCAAACTGGCAATGGAATCATATTGAAACCTAAAACAATAGATATAGAACCGATGAATGAGCAAGAAGCCAGTGGAATATAATTAAACAACACCCTGATCAATCATTGCATCAGCAACTTTGATAAATCCTGCTATATTTGCACCCTTAACATAATTTATATAATCATTACCCTCAGAACCAAATTCAGTACATTGACTATGTATATCTTTCATTATCTGATGTAGGCGTTGATCTACTTCATTTCTTGTCCAGGATAGACGCATATTATTCTGACTCATTTCCAATCCTGATACAGCTACACCTCCTGCATTTGCAGCTTTTCCAGGACCAAATAGAATTTTCTTTTTCATAAATATATCTATTGCTTCAGGATCCGAAGGCATATTTGCTCCTTCCGATACACAAATACATCCATTTTTAATTAATGTTTTTGCATCACCTGTATTAATTTCATTTTGAGTTGCACATGGTAATGCTATATCACAAGGAATCAACCATGGTCTCTTACCATCGAGATATTCACATTTAAATTCTTTAGCATAATCTTTAATTCTACCTCTCTTAATATTCTTTAAATCCATAATCCATGATAATTTTTCTTCATCAATACCTTTGGGATCATGAATTGTTCCATTTGAATCAGACATAGAAACAACTTTTCCACCTAATCTCGTTGCTTTTTCAGTTGCATATTGAGCAACATTTCCTGATCCTGAAATAGCTACAGTCTTTCCTTCAAAAGATTCATTTTTTCGTTTTAACATTTCATTCGCAAAATAGACAGTACCATAACCAGTAGCTTCTGGCCTAATTCTACTTCCACCCCAATTCAGGCCTTTTCCGGTTAATACGCCGCTAAATTCATTACGTAATCGCTTATATTGACCAAATAGATAACCAATCTCGCGACCTCCAACCCCTATATCTCCGGCAGGCACATCGGTATTCGGACCAATGTGACGAAAAAGTTCTGACATAAATGATTGGGTAAAACTCATAACCTCATTATCAGATTTTCCTTTAGTATCAAAATCTGATCCGCCTTTCCCACCACCCATAGGCAATGTGGTGAGACTATTTTTAAATATCTGCTCAAAACCAAGAAATTTTAATATACTAAGATTTACTGAAGCGTGAAACCGCAGACCTCCTTTATACGGGCCAATAGCCGAATTGAATTCCACCCTATAGCCCCGATTAACTTGCGTTTTTCCACGATCATCACGCCATGGGACTCGAAATATAATTACCCGTTCAGGCTCAATGATCCGATCTAATATTCCCTCATGAATATATTGTGGATGGTCTTGAACGTATTCCCATATAGAAGAAATTACTTCATGCACAGCTTGGTGAAACTCATTCTCACCTGGTGATCTTGAAATAACATTTTTCATGAAAGCATCTATAGACTTATACATAATTTATACTCCTATTTAAATAATTATCAAAAATCGATTAAGTTAGTTGTTCCTCTAATTATCATATCTTTCCATCGGTAGTTACGGAATTCATTTGGATGACTTGAATGAATTTGTTCAAACATTCCAGACCCGTCTTCTTTATTAATAAAAATAAATACATATCCATTATCTGAATCATCATAATGCCAAATTTCATAGCTTAATCTTTCTTCATTTGCATTATATGATTCAATATCTTTTGGTCGGCCATATAATATTAATACCCGACCTCTATCTGTATTTCTACCCAAAAAGCTTCTAGTTGAAAACTGTTGATCTGCAATTGCTAAATATTTATTTAATCGATTATAAAATTCATTTTGAGATGTTTCTGAATCAAAATCACGTTGTTCAAAAAAATTAGCTATCTGCACAATTTGTTCAGTCCTATCAGATTTAATTAGAGTTTGAAGTTCTGATTCCGTCATGAAATATCCAACTATATCTAAAAAATTATTTAATTCATCATTCTCCATCGCATCTAGAATTATTATGATGTTACTTTTGAAATCGACTGGTTGTTCTTTTACAACAAGAAATTCCTTATCGATAAAAGTATTCTTCTCAGTTTGATCATCTTGTATATCAAGTCTTAATCTATATCTACCGGCAAGCAGACCCATGATATTCATACCAAATGTCTCAACACTAGATTCGCCCGGTTTATTTTTTATGAAGGGACCTCTATGAATTAGTTCCTTACCTTGTTGATTATAAATCTTATAGTTTAAAGTATATGTACCATTATCATTATTAAAACCATACAATTCGCCATATGTATACAACATTGGTCTTCCTAATCCAAATACACTACTAGGGTTTGGAGTAATAGTAATTCCATTCCTATTTATACTTCCTTCATCAAATTCTTTTTCTCTTTTTAAAAAGGTGCATAATATCAAATCACTTGTTGATAAATAACTATCATCAATCTTCCGAATAATTACATTTTTTGTTGAAACATACACTTGTTTTGATGATAAATCAGTAATTGTAGCTGTAAAAACAACACTACCTCTAGTTAATAAAAATCTTGATTGTTGGACCATGCTTACAAGTCTCTCATTAAGTCCAGGTCTATCTACTGATTTTTCAAGTATCCGAAATGCATCTTGAGCAGCAGTTTCTCCATTAATAAATACACGAATATTAACCAAGCCCTCAAACTTATATTCATTACCATCATCAACCCACTGAAATAACTTTTTTGGAATCATTAGATTTACGACAACTTCCGTTTTCATTTCATCACCACGGAATTGATCAATACTCATATCAAATGGTGTAGGTAATAAAGAAATTTGCTGACAGAATAGGCAGTTTAGAAATGTGAAAAACAGTATGTAGAATTTATACATCGGACAAAGCCGCTTTATCATAAAGAAATTACCGTGAAAATGTTCTCTAAAACAAGTTTAGTGAAAGAATTAGTTATTTATTACTAGCTATCTAGAATCAAAAACCTCACGAATGTGGGCCTTGATGCTTATTAATTTAGTTTATTAATTAAGATGATCTACAAGTTCCCAAATCTCAGATCTAAGAATATCCCTTGATTTTAATGTCGCTTCATTCACTTCGCTAAAATCAACATCTGGATGGACTTTTTCTACTGCTCTTGTAAAAGTGTCACTATTATATGAATCATCTATCGTAGAAAAAGTAGTATAATTCTCCCAAGTAACATAATCGTGATCTAATTGTGTTTGTCCAAATGCTACAAACCTTTTTGTTAAAACCTCCCATGAGTTGATAATTTTCCGTTTAATTCTTTCCTTGTGGATAGACTTCCACCATTTCGATTCAAGTCCAACAGCATTCTGCCCTGCAAGAGTTTGCATGAAGGTAACAGTTATATCTTGGCCTATTTTACCAGAACTAAAAGCGGATAATTCTTTATTATTACCCTTTAGGGCTTGATCATAGACAAAAAAGACATCTCGTCCAGTATGTAAACGAGCTTCCGAAGTTCTATTCCAAAATCCACTTAAATCTTCATTTGAATATATTTTACTAATAATCTCTTCTTCATCATCAATATTTCGATCTAGACTACCTAATCCATCATAAACAGAAACTGTAACATAATTGTAGTGATTTTGCGTACCAGCTCCTCTTACCATGTATAAAGACCAAGAAACCTCCATCCCACGGTTTTGAAACTCTTTGTGAACGGGCTTCCACACTTCACCCTCAAGATTTAAATATTCACTAACATTAGCAGGTTTGACATTCATGTAATCGAAAGTTACAAATGCCCTTGATTGAGCAAATGAGAACGAATAAACCATTATCAATGTAACGATCAAGTTATTCAATATTTTCTTAATAGACATATACCCTCCCTTGGTTATTATCTTGGAATTAACTAGCCTTTATTGATGGTTATAGATTCACCAAAAACATCGGCTAATGATGTAGAAAGTTATTCAACATTAGTCCTAAATGTCTAGAAACAAAAAACCCCGCGACTAGGTGGGGCTTGATGTTTACCTAATTAAATAATCTAATTATCATCTGATTCTGTTTGTTCTTTAAAAATACCAGATTCTTTGAGCTGTTTTTCCAACATAATAACTTTCGCAAGAGCACCAAGCCCAAAAACAAATCCCATTATTCCAATTGCTTCCATTTTATAGTTCCTCTATTAGTAATTATTTAAGTTATTATTTGATGAAAATTACAAAAAATTACCCTACAATATGTGTGCCTCTTTTATTTTTTGAGGGTCGCCCGCTTGTTTGGTTTTTAGGTTGAGAAATTCGTATTGAGAAATCCGTTTAGTTCTTTTTAGCTCTTTTAGACTGCGAAAATTTGCGGTAGGTATAAGGTTTGTAACATATGTTTACACAATTAAAGGGGAAATTTTAAGACACCATATCCCCAACCGAAACGGACTCTCCTTGGTGTACCGGGTAGGTAAATGTGTGAGCGGATTATTTGTTAGGGGAATAAGCACTAACAAGGGTACAAACAAGGTATAGGGGTGTACCCCTAAAAGTGTACCCCAAATGATATTTTTAGTAACTGTTAGATTTTGTTAGAAACTTTATACAATTAAGGAAAGATAAATATTTTAAAGGGTTATTAATTGAGAAAGCCCCTCTAAAAACTTGGTCTCTAGAGAGGCTTTTATTAACTTCCGAACCTTTAATGGCGGAGTAGCTCAGCTGGTTAGAGCAGTGGAATCATAATCCACGTGTCGGGGGTTCGAGTCCCTCCTCCGCTACAGTTCTTTTACAAATGGGTTGACCAGATTACTACGTAGCAATAAATCAAGAACCCCAGACTTAATACAACAAAGATTTTCATTATAAATTTCTTGATCAAACTAAATATACAATACCAGTTATTAAAAAAGCTGCTACCAAAGCTTTAATTACAATTTTCAATGATTGAAATCGTTGAACTTTTAATGAATCGATTTCTCTTTCTCTTTGATGTTTATCTCCCATATTCTTTATTCCCAAATATGCATATACAATACAGGTTCTATCCAACACTTCAAAAAAAGTCACAGTTGCAACTATAGCTGGAAAAAAAACAAGAAAACGCAATTGATTCTGATCAAAGAATACGGTATATATAATCGCAATTATGGTTGCAAATAGGCTTACATATCCTATCATTAAACGCTTACGGACTTCTTTTTGCGCAATATTCGGACAACTATTCATGCTCTTCTCCTTAATAACATCTAAATATTTTTAAAGTTTGTACCCAATTACAACGCCTGCTTGCACCCACCCTAAAAAGGGCAAGGTATTAAAAAAGATACTCTCCGGCGCTTCTTTATTCTTTTTTGCAAAACTTCCATTTGCTCTTATAAATGGTTTTATCAAAATAGGAACATTTGGTGCATCTATTTCAAAACCTGCGCCAAAATGCACACCATCGTCATTCATTGCTCCGACACCGCCAATTAAAGAAAACTTACCAAACAATCTCATATTTACTGTACCGTAAATAGTTGATTTTTCATTACCTGATTCAATCCCTAAGCCAAG
>LWDU01041045.1_pt2 | contig 18656 bp, 15 predicted proteins | sample 727161 | NCBI WGS metagenome assembly LWDU01 (sample SAMN04566230, study PRJNA314399) | hydrothermal vent metagenome | isolation source: deep sea hydrothermal plume seawater | place: Mexico: Gulf of California, Guaymas Basin | collected 2004-07-11
TGCATTACCAGACGACACACACAAGATATAACCGATATACAGCAGCTGATTGCAGCTAAGGAAAAATACTAACCTCATGCTTAGCATTATTATTATCACTAAAAATGAATCTGAACATATTTCTCGCTGCTTAGAATCTGTTTTATGGGCGGATGAAATTATTATTTTAGACTCAGGCAGTACCGATGATACCGTCGCCATCTGCAAACAATATACACCCCTTGTTTATCAAACAAATTGGCCTGGATTCGGCGTGCAAAAACAGCGGGCATTGGATAAAGCGCAAGGTGACTGGGTTTTATCCATTGATGCTGATGAATACCTATCTGAAGCATTAAAAGTTGAAATACAACAAGCAATACAACAAGAAGCCATTCAAGGCTTTGAAATACCAAGACTATCCAGTTATTGCGGTAAAAGCATGAAGCATGGTGGTTGGTGGCCGGACCGAGTTTTGCGATTATTTCAGCGCAGTAACGGACATTTCACAGCAGCACTTGTGCATGAAAAAATCATTATCACTGGAAAGCTAGGGCAACTTTCAGAGCCGCTATTACATGAAACCTATGTTAATTTAGAAGAAGTGGTGAGCAAAGTGAATACTTATTCTTCATTAGGTGCACAAGAACTCTATGAGAAAGGTAAAACAAGCTCTTTAAGTAGCGCTATTTTGAGAGGGTTATGGACGTTTATTCGTACTTATATTATAAAATTAGCTTTTTTGGATGGCCCACAAGGCTTAATGCTTGCTATATCCAATGCTGAAGCCGCTTACTATAAATATCTAAAATTACTAGAGATTCAAAATAATCATAAAAAATAAATTACGCTGTTTTTAAATCACGTTCAATACTTCCAATCATACCAGCAAGGCTCACTACCATTATAGAAAAAAACAGTACCATGGTATGGTGAGCAAAAGAATAGTTTGTTAACCCAAAAATAAAAAAACCGACGACTAATAGGATACCTATAAAACTTAAATATTTTTCTTTAGCATTATGACTTTCTAGTAATGTACTAAAAAAATAATAAGTGATACCGGCATAAAATATTAAATAACCTAAAAAACCGACGACTCCTGTTATTGCCAGAATATGTAGCAGTTCGTTATGTGCATGAGTATAGGCAGGCATACGCTCAATTTCCCCCGCATCCATTTTTGTTATGAGTTCTTGACTATAATTACCTGAACCCACTCCAAATATAGGATTTTCCTTAAATATTAACCAAGCTGTTTTCCACATTTCTAAGCGTGCACCGACCGATGTTAGAGCGACTCTTGACTGATCAACCGACTCCGCAGCAGTTAAATAGTCCATAGCATTTGTATAACCCGTGTTAACTCGCTGCTCTACATAAGCATTCGAATAATAAGGACCGAGCATAATGATCACCGAAATAACTAAGCCGGCTAGTTTATAACGATTTTTTATAGGAGTATAAATTAAAAACAGGATGATAAAAAAAGGAATTGCAAGCCAACCACCTCTAGAACCTGGAAGAATAGAGCCAATAAGCCCCATAAAAAAAGCAAGTAAACATACAACAATTCCAATTTTTTTAAATTTCATTTCTTTGACTAAAAATAAACCGGCTAAACTCATCACAGCTAACAATAAACTAATATTTCCAAAGTTTACCGCGTTAAGATAGCCACCAATACGGTCCATTTTTATATTTATATAATATGATTGATATAAAGAAAATTGATATAAAGAAAACAGCCCTGCCCCAATAGACCCCAGTAATATACCTATAAATAAAGGCCTTAGGTCTGATTTTGATTCTTTTAAGGCAAAATAAATAGGAATAACTAAAATAAATCGCAAATAATAATCTAAATATCTTAACTGTAATTCTCTTAAAATAACATCAAAAATAATAATAATTGGAAATAAAACTAAAGAAAAAATTAATACCCTCTCTTTATTACTTAAGCTTATATTAACGGGGTATTTAATACTCAAAACCCATAGAGATAAAAGAAGAATAATGATGGCAGAGATTCCTGCTCCATGATGAACAGTTAAGACTAATACCGGCATGGTCAGTAATGATAACGAGAGAAGTTGTTCAATAATTTTATTCATAAATCTTTATAATTTGTATTTTTGCTGTCATTTTTCGTTCATGCTAAACTACAGAGTTCTACTCTTCACTCACACCTATTCATGACCCAATCAGTATCTAGTTTCAATATTTATAAAAGACTGCTTAAGTATATCTTACCTTTTATTAAGTTTCTTATCATTAGTATACTGGGCTTTGCTATTGTAGCAGTAGCTCAGCCTTTAACAGCTGAATTGATAAGAATTATTATTGAAGCATTAGAACACCGAAGCGCTCATAACACTCAACTTTTACCTTTTTATATTATTGGCCTGGTTGTCCTGAGAAGTTCAGGTGCTTTTCTCGGTAATTACTTTTTGGCAAAAGTCTCGGTCAATGTAGTGCATAAACTCCGCCGAGAAATATTTGATCACTATACGTGTTTATCCACTGAATATTTTGACGCACAAAATAGTGGTCATTTAATCTCCATGATTACTTACAATGTTGCCGAAGTGGCTCGAGCAGTAACCGACTCCACTCGCATCTTTATTCGTGAAGGTTTAACCGCAATAGGCTTATTAGGCTACCTATTCTGGCTCAACTGGCAACTAACGTTAGTATTTGCTGTTATTACACCTTTTATCGCTATATTAGTCATTGTCGTCAGTAAAAGGCTTCGTGCTTTCAGTAAAAATGTACAAGACTCTATGGGCGATATGACACATATTACCTCAGAATTGGTAACAGGTAATCGAGTGGTCAAATGCTTTAACGGATCTGACTATGAAATAAATCGTTTCAAGAAAAGTAGCATATTTAATAAGCAGAAATCTTTAAAAGTTGCTTTGCTAGAAGCCATTCAAAACCCCGTCATGCAGGTCCTTGTTGCCTGTGCACTGGCTACTTTATTATTTTTAGCGCTCGCTATGATGAAGGATGCGAATACGGGTACATTCGTCGCTTATCTACTCGCCGCCTTTATGGTCCCTCGTCCCATTCAATCATTAGTCCAAGCTACTGGCGACCTACAAAAAGGCATCGCGGCGGCAGCAGATATTTTTGCTATTTTAGCAGTCACCCCCGAGCAAGACCAAGGTAAACGGACTCACACAAACGGCAAAGGGACATTACGCTTTGAGAATATTTCATTCAGCTACCCTAATTCCGAAAAACTAGCCGTTAAAAACGTTAGTTTTGTTGTTGAATCAGGACAGACTGTCGCTATTGTTGGGGCTTCTGGAAGCGGAAAAACCACCTTAACTAATTTAATTCCACGCTTTTATAATTATACGGAAGGTCGAATTCTACTGGATGACATTGAAATCACTGAATACAGTTTAAAATGCCTCAGAGAACAAATTGCCTTAGTCACGCAAAACACAACCTTATTCAACGATACGGTATTTAACAATATTGCTTACGGTGGACAGGGAGACGTTGATGAAGCTGCTGTTTTAAAAGCGGCGGAGAATGCCTATGCCACTGAGTTTATTCAAAACCTAACAAAGGGTATGCATACCGAAATTGGCGAACATGGCGTACAGCTCTCAGGAGGGCAAAGACAGCGGCTTGCGATTGCGCGATCTTTGTTGAAAAACTCACCTTTATTAATTTTAGATGAAGCCACTTCAGCACTTGATACCCATTCAGAGCGTTATATTCAAAAAGCCTTAGAACATGTTATGGCGCATCGAACCACAATTGTGATTGCGCATCGCTTATCCACCATTGAACGCGCTGATGTGATTTTAGTGATGGAAGCAGGTGAGATTATAGAGCGTGGTTCGCATGCTGAATTAATAGCTAAAAAAGGCGCTTATGCCCGATTACACGCTATGCAGTTTCAATAAAGCTAATTCAAAATATTATTTGATTTTCGACAACAAACAGCCTATCAACTGTCTGTAAGTAAGATGAGATTAAATCCACCCATTCCATACTTTACAAGAATCAAACCCTCAGGTCAGCTAGGGCGTCAAAGAACGGGAGCTTAAGATTATTGGCGGGTTTTATCACCTTGATACCGGTTGTGTAGAGTTGGTATCGTCAGTCGCAATTCCGCAAGCCGCAGAAAAACTATCATTGAGCCCCCTCAGCTTTACTCAAAGCCTTTGTGGGGTCTATTGATAAATCGGCGCTTAAAAATTGCGGTGTTTCTGGTAGTGCCATCACAACGTTATTTGCGTCCATCACCTGAATCTTTAGATCTTTGGCCTTCATATCTAAAACATGGCCACCATGCTGACGATCATTAGACAAAAAATGCATGTGATAACCCGGAATATTAAACGTGCGGGCATAAACAGGCGACCAAAAACCCATCAAGGTTCCTGAACAGGTGCTAAAGCTAAATTCAGCTTGGTGGCTGGTTGCCATAACCAGGTCTTCACCGGCTGCAGCTTTACAAGCAACGCGATAGTGAATTTCATCAAAAACACCATCAATTCGTATAGCCGTAAACAAGTTGCCAGACTGCCGATACGCATCGATCTGCCCACACAAATCAGCCCAGCTGACAACCGAACTTAACACACCAGAACGGTCTGCTTCAAATTCCGCACTGACCCAAAAAGGTGCTGTCGTGCAGTCGGGTGGCTCAACAACCTTGCCATCGCCAAGGGCCTGCCAAACTTGACCGTCGAGCATCAAGCCTTCACCATTTAAACTATCAAAAGTACCCAAGCCAAAATCACCATGGGTTTTAATTTGGCCCACAGTAACACAGCCTTGGTATACACCTTGTACCAAAGCGGTAGACATTGACACTTGAAATAGGGTGTGATGTTCAACACCCAGTAACTTAGCCAAAGCCTCTTGAACCACATGATCAACCGTGTCACCCGTCTGCTCACACCGATGCTGAACAGCCGCCAACAGTGAGGATGAAATATTCACGTTAACTTTGTTGCTACTGGGTATTTTTGATTTTTTTATCATTAACAATTATTGATTATTTGATTCAAAAAACTCTCAATTCACAAAGCTTTGAATCACATTTTGCATCAGTATACTGTTGCGACTGTAATCTACAGGTACGTTGATCAACGCAGGCACTTTAGATTGAAATGCCTCGGTTAATACACCAGGCAACTCATCAGCTGACGTAATGTCGTAACCTTTGCAACCAAAAGCTTCAGCCAACTTCACTACATCGTAAGCACCTAAAGAAACACCCGCCTCTTCGCCGTATGCCGCCTCTTCTTGAAAGGCCACCATGTTGTAAGAATCACTATTCCAAATAACATGAACAAACTTAGCACCTTCTCTGACTGCAGTTTCAAGCTCCATGACGCTAAATAAAAAACCACCATCGCCTGATACCGAGAGAATTCGATCATTCGGGTACAGCATACTCATCGCAATCGCCCACGGCATGGCCACACCAAGTGTTTGTTGACCGTTACTGACCATCACTTGGCGCGCATGGTCTGCCGCACAGTAGCGATTGGCCCAAATATAGTGTGAGCCTACATCTAAAGCGACGTGTGTTTCTGGCGTGATAACTTTACGTAGCTCATGAATGAGCCGTAGCGGTTCTACAGGAAACTGTTGCATACCGCCCCCCTCATCAATCGTTACTTGCAGAGCTTGTACGGCATCATGCGCGCGACCTAAAAATGCAGGGGCTAGATTAATTTTCAGATCGACAGCCAAGGCGTTCAGTGTGGCACCGATATCACCCACAAGCTCAGCTTGTGGCATAAAAGCATTATCTTGAGCAGTCGGTATGGTATCGACACAGATAACAGGGCGTTTCGTATCAGTATTCCAAATAAATGGGTCGTATTCAATTGAGTCGTAACCAATCGTTAACACGCAATCAGCTTGGTCAAGCAATTGATCGGCGGGTTGATTGCGAAACAAGCCAACACGACCAGCATAAATACCGCCGCCCTTTCTTTGCACCCAAGCCCCTGCACCTTGAAAGGTCGAAACATAAGGTATGCCTGACTTCTTAAAGAAGTTAATTAAGTGTTCAGAAAATGCCGTGTCTGAAGATTGCATCCCCAGCAAAGCGATTGGCCGCTTACTACCATTAAGTAAGGTCAACGCCTGCTCTATTGCCATTTGATTTGCTGGTCCAGCCAACAGTTTTTTGCCCCATGTTTCCTGCACATTGCCTGAGTAATCAGCTAAACCGATATCTCTAGGTAATGAAACAAAAGCCGCACCGGGCCGGCCGCTTTCAGCCGAACGAATGGCATTACCCAAAATTTCGCATAACTGATCAGGGGTTGTGATTTCAGCAGAATATTTCGTTGCTGGCATCATCAATGAAGTGGTATCAAGCGATTGATGGGTTTTCTTCAAGCGTTCATTCACCGGCACTTCACCACCGATAGCCAACACGGCATCGCCTTCGCTGGTTGCTGTTGCCAGGCCTGTAACCAAATTGGTGACACCAGGCCCCGAGGTTGCAATACAAACGCCAACCGTACCGGTCAAGCGACCAAACGCAGCCGCCATAAATGCTGCATTTTGCTCATGACGACAAACCACTAATTTTATTTTTTTGGAATACTTAAGTGCAACAAAAAGGCTGTCTATCTTCGCGCCTGGAATACCAAAAATATGTGTCACCCCATGGTTTTCAAGTAGCGTCACAATCGCGTTGGAACAGTTTTTGGTGTTATTTCGAACGGCCATTGCAAATAACCCTTAAGATATTTTTAACAAAATTAATATAACAGCAGAATAGGAATTCCAAGCCACAAAGTCAAGATATTATTTGATGTTCGACAACAAACAGCCTATCACTTATCTGTCAGTAAGATGAGATTAAATACACCCATTCCATACTTTGAGCAAAAGATGATAAATCACTCTGAATTTTTCACTGCATTAGTTTTGAAGCACAGAGAAACTTGTTGCATGTTCCGGAAGAGCTTGCAGATTCAGTCTGTTTAGAAGGCTTTAAAGTACTACAGGATTATTAGACCACTACACATTACGGTGGTCTGGAGAAACCAGAAACTGGGGTGGAGTCGGTGCAGTTTCACTCAACCCTGACTGGGTTCCGGAAGTGGCATAAATTATTTAGGCGAAAACTATCTTGAAAAATACCGGCTTCACTATTTCATATTTCCTTTTAATTTATTCATAACGTCCTGCTTATATAAAGAAGAAAAGTTAATTGAAAAAAATATTTCATTTTCTCTAACAGCCTTCCTAAAATAGGTTTTATCTTTTAATAATAACTGAGAAAATAATGTATTTGCAAACACTTTAAATGCTCCTGAAACAGTTAACCAGCGAGTATCAAGACGTAAATCATTCATACTATCTAATGCAAATATTTTCTCTTTGGGTGTCTCTGAATGAAAAGAATAGATGCTATCAAAATACAGCGATTGATTAAAATCTGGAGGGGGTGGAACTAGCCCTCCTTGTTGCCCATACGGATAATAATCATTATAGGTTAAGTGATTAGTGTATAGCAGTAATTTCCCATCCATTAGTTGAGCCAATTTGATCGCTTCAATAACCGCAATAGTTGATAATTTATGATCGGGGTGAGCATCGATTGCTGGGTATGGAGCAATAATAAATTTCGGTTGAAATTTGATTATAATTTTTTTTAGGTCACTAACAAGTGCAGTCCATGTTGCTTTCCCACTTGTTTCTGGTGTTAATGTTGATATGTTTTGTTTTCGAAAATAGTTAACATCTTGAATGCCAGAATACTGCGAGTTTACTGCAACTGCTTTATGTTGGAACATTTGCATTAAAGTGCCATCAAAATACCCTAAGTTAATAGATTTTTCTGGGCTTACCCCCGCTAACAAGGGAGTAGTGTTGTTTTTTTTCTGGGTAAATTTCATCATAAGTATGTGCTCCAGCTTCACCGGCTGTAATCGTAACTATCACCGAATCATGTTGCGCATAGAGATTAAATGCTGCGATTTCAGCATCATCTGGATGAGGAGATATAACAATAAGCTTTACTGGTTTAGCAAGTTCGGGGGTATTAAATAAAATAACTTTGGCTTGTTGATCTTTAATCGTCACGTGATGACCAATAAGTTGCACGTTTATAATGCCTTCTTTCTGTATTGGAGCTAAGTTAATATAACGCTCTCCTGAGACGCCACGCTCTAATGTTAAAACGGATCGACTATTTTCATTAATTACTTCTACAAAGGGCTCCGCAAAATAGCCAGCCAAGTTAGACTTAACGTCTAACTTAATAAACCCTGTATCCCATTTTTCCGGGCTATTGAAACTAAATTTTTGTTGCTGTATCTGTACCCTTACTGCTGTATGAACGCTACTACTGAGTGCGTATTGATAATTTTGCGTTACATCATACTTATATTTTCCTGCTAATACCTGGTAGGCAATAGCTAATATACAAACGACAGATAATAGGGAAATTAATACCTTTTTAAACATGCTTATTGTCAGCTAGGGATTTTCCATATGCTAACAGTGTTTGTTCTAATGTTTTTTCCCATGTTATAGATTGGGTTTTTTTATGACCATTTTTGGCCAAAAATAGGCAATGCTTTGGATTATTAAGTAAGGTTTTAATATGCGCTGCTATTTCAGTACTATCTTTTGGGTTATCAATTAATATAGCTTCATTGGTGCTCAAATGCTCGGAAAAACCACAGTAATTTTTATTACTCACGATAACAGGGAGTGAATAAGCCATTGCCTCTAAAACGACCATTGCATAAGTATCAGATAAAGTAGGGTGGACCAATGCATCTGCTGCTGGATAAAACGTATTCATATCTTCACAAACACCAATAAAATGAACGTTTTGAGTGAGCTGAAAACCCTTTACTTGATCTATAAATTTTTCTGGGCTGTCATTACCTGCAACAATTAAATGTATACTTGAATCATTTATTTGGTGTATAGCTTCTAACAAAACACCTAAGCCTTTATTTTTATAATTATTAGCTACAAAGAGAAGGGTAAAATTTTCTTCTGATATATTTAATAAAGTACGTTGCTTATTTCGACTACTTACGTGCACCTCAGGCATACTATCGACTTGAATACCTGGGTAAGCAATATTAATATTCTGTGAGATTTCTGGGTAACTGCAAAGAATGTTTTTTGCTAGCAATTCAGATACTGCAATTATTTGACGGTTATTTTTAGTACAAAGCTGTTGTTTTTCTAGCCATAAATAACTCAACATTCTAGGGCTTATCGCTGTATTTAGGTAGCGTAGAAATTTCTTTAAACCTGAAATCTCAGTGTAACGACTTAAAATACAAGGAACATGTAAAGTCTGTACGTTAGCATGAGGGATGCGTGCATGCGCATGTATGATGTCAAACTTATTTTCCGTTGCCTGACGCACCCACCGAGCAAACAGTAAGTCATTTATATACCGTGGTTTATCTAACCTTTTAGGAATAATATGAAACTGAATATCTTTAGATTGACTGGTTCCTATGGACTGACAGTAAACATGAACTTTATGTTGCCTGGCCAGTCGTTCAGTTAGTTCAACACAATACCTTTCCGCACCACCGATACGTGTGTAATTTTGAATAACAACTGCAATTTGTAACTGTTGTGAATTATTAAGACTCATACAAGTTAAAATTTTAAATATTTAGAGGTCGGTAGTGCTTGCAAAAAAGGAGCATATTATTTAAACCCCTCTTATTAAGCACTCCTTCATATTTTAATAAATAGCCTTCTGCCATTTTTTTTGAATGAAATAAATATCGTGCATATTCACTACAGTATTTAGAGTGAAAAAACGTTAGGCTGAATGGCGTTAATTATGTTTATCTACTTACATGGGACTTTAGTCTAATACTTTATTCTTTGATCAAGTGTTGTATTACAGATCTTACGCTATCAACGCTAACATCACTAAACCCTTCAACGCCATCTAAAGACTTTAGCTTAATTCTATCAGCCGTTGGCATCTCTAACTCTGCTTGTAAAATAACGGCTTTATCATTTAATGGCGGGGTAAATTCCGGTGTAGAGCTTCTATATATTGCTATCTGAGGAATATTTAACGCGGCAGCAATATGCATTAACCCCGAATCATTACTGATGGCTAAATCCGCACAAGATAGTAAATCTATAGCATCTAATAAACTCGTCTTACCGCACAAACTCATCAACTGACAACCACTTTTTGCTTCTATTTCATGGGCCGTAGCAAAGTCATTGGGAGAGCCTAATAAGATCACCTCGCAACCTTCTTGAGTTAATTCTTTTGCAATAGCCGCATATTTTTCTGTAGGCCATCGCTTGGCTGGGCCAAATTCAGCACCCGGCATTAAAGCAATTAACTTTTTCCCTTTATTTAAACCTAATTTTGTTTGCCATTCAGCAACATTAGCCATATCCACACTTAATTGTGGTTTTGGAATCTCATTTAATTCGGGAATTTTTGAATCTGCATCTAAGCCCAAATAGACATAACGTTGCACCATGTATGGCAATTGTTCTTTATCCATTTTGCGCTTATCGGTAAGCAAGCCATAACGCATTTCGCCTAAGTATCCTGTGCGTTTAGATGTACCACACCAATACCCAGTTAAGGCTGATTTCCATGTCACTGGCATTGTAATGACTTGATCGTATTTGTTTTTTTGTAGCTGCTTCCCAAGGTTTCGACGTACCGTCCAACCAAATTTCCCACGCTGAACATCAATTTTATAATGACAATTAACTTCAGGCATCCGTTGTAATAAACCATAAACCCAAGGTGGTGAGATAACATCAAGTGTTAAATCTTCATATTGTTGATGTAAGGATTTAAATAATGATTGCGCCATGACCATATCACCCACCCACGCAGGTGAAAAAATAAGAATCTTCATAATTTTTGTTGGTGTACTCTACTTAAAACGTGATCAACGGAAATAGAATTTATTGCATCCAAACTTGAAATTTTCTTTTGCCAAGGCAGTTGCTCTACTGTTTTATAGAGAAAAGAATAGGAATTTCAAGCCACAAAGTCAAGATATTATTTGATTTTCGACGCCCAACAGTCTCTCAACTGTCTGTCAGTAAGATGAGATTAAATCCACCCATTCCACACTTTTGAGCAAAACAGGCTGAACCACTCTGAATTTTTCACTTTTTCAGTTTTGAAGCACAGAGAAACTTGTGACATGCTCCGGAAGAATTTGCAGATTCAGCCTATTTAGAAGGCTACCAGCTTACCGTTTGATCAAACTCATCGTCCGTTGTCGGATTCACTGCGTTATCATCCTCATACGGAGCTTGATCTATCTCCGCACAGAATATAGGCGGGGCACGAGCCGGAGCAATCGCCGGTAAATGATCCAGCACAAAACCAAACGCAATCGCAGCGATGCCGATAACTGGAGCCACTATGCTATGTTGGGATACGCCAATATCTTCGTAGGCGATTGGCGAGGCGCAGATCTTGTATCTGCCCCCATGATTGCACAGAAATTAAAAAACCAGCGCTTAGGCATGAATCACCAGCATCCTGCAGTAATAGGAGATTTAGCACCCGTGTGTGTAAGCTCCAAGTTTCCACAACTATCGCTTACTTGAGCGCCTGTCGGAGTGGCACGTAAGGTGTAAGTATTTACCGTACTCACCTCAATCGTTAATAAATAGAAAGCCGCCCCCCCCCCAGTAGGACTTTGCGTAGCAAAAACACTAGGCGCCCCCGTATCAGGAGATCCTGCCCCCTGGTACGTATTGGCCTCGGTATAGTGCCGTTCCATAGCATTAGCAAGTCCCAGCAGAGCTCCTTTCCCATCTGCACGTCGAGACTTATACACACTTTCCTGATAACTTGGATAAGCAATGCTAGCCAGTATGCCTATAATCGCTACCGTAATCATCAGCTCAATTAGCGTAAAACCTTTTATTTCCCTAGCCTTCATCATTACACTCATTCTTAATTATTAATATCCGGCAGCATAATTTGCATATTAGGCCTAACTTCCAACTGTTTAATGACCTTTTTATCCCCTAAAACAAAATTAACAATACTACCTCGTTTTAATTCGCTACGATTATTAATAGATAGCCCTGGTTTTATCTTATAAGGGCTATTATTAATGACGATATAATGCTTGCGTAGATCAACCCGATTAACTGCACCCGATTGATTAATGTCCGCAGCACTGACCACTTGGCTTAACATAAAGAAAAGCAGCATTATTTTCCACATTTTATTCTCCTAAAACCCATTAACGTAACTCCTGCCAAGAAATCCTTTTCATACCTGAGCTAGAACCAATGTTCCTTTTCGGTATCGTCCCCCCTTCTTCAGTTCCCGGTGTATATTGTTTATCACTTAAAAAACTTGATGAAGCTGGAAACCCCTTAGTAAATCGCTCCCCTGTTGCAGCATAGTCGTTTGCAGGTGTCCCTCCATCATCTAGAAGATCCTTCTCATCCACTTTCTCATCACCGTTCAAATCAAACACAGCACTATCGGGTCGTCCTCCTGTCTCTAACTTAACTGACATTAAAAAACCAGATCCACCGGCGCTACAAAGTGAGCTTTCAGGAATCCAAGTATTAAAAAAGACAATATCATTAACAATATCTGAGTCTACAATCACTCGCTCGCCACTATTTTGCGTTAAACGTATATACCAACCATCATCTGGGCTTGCGCTCGTATAATCAACACTATTATTAGTCAGCACATTAAAATCACTGGAAACATCCGAGCCATCATTAAAAAAACTGCCTGTTTCAAAAGTTTGTTCGACTAAGTCACTGGTAGTAAGCGAGCTGACTCCATGATCCCAGACACCATAAAAAGACTGCACACCCGTCGTTGTAATATCATCAGCAACCAAGTATTGACCAGAACCAAATACAACCATTATATTTGGTGTCCCTCCTATACTAACCGAAGGATTTTTGGCAATCGCAGGTTTATTTGTTATCGGCTGATTACTTGCTGTAGTAAATAAAGGACTCCCTGAAAAACCAACGCCCCAATTACTTGCACTCTTATCAGAGACATCAAAAGCCCATAAATGTCCGTGTAAATCTCCCGCATAAATTCTATCGATAACTGAATCGCCATTGGTATCAGCTGCTTGTGGCGTAGACAACCCATTACAATGACTAGATACATTGGCACAGTCACTACTCACTATCGTTCCTGCTCCTGTTGCCAATTCTATATAATCACTACCCGGCGTCCAAACTCCATCCAAACCACCCTCTAAGAAAACAATAAATAATTTTGCACTGCCGTCGCCATTATTATTGTAACCATTACCAAAAATTGCCGCCCAACGCCCATTGTTCATCATCCCTATCGAAGCCTGACTATACGAATAGCCCATATCAGAGTCATCGCTATCATCGAACTCCCATAAGGCAACTGTTGCTGCATTCGCTTCGGAAAATTGGCTCGGATCGGTTACGTCTAATGCAAAAACACCTTTTCCACCCGCTCGATTACCGCCCACTAAAACACTATGCCAAGCATTTCCCGCTCCTGTATCAAAATAAGCATCTTCCACTACAGAGGGCAGGTCAACATAGTATTGGTGCGTATAAGCAGGGTCCGTTAAATAATGTAAACCACTTGCAGCGCTAGCCGCTGAAAAAACATTGTTAGGTATATACCCCAATTCTTCTACCCCTGTATTCGCATCAAAGCCATGCAACATACCATCATTAGCCCCCACATAAACCATTCCAGCCCTACTCATCCCCGAGGAAAATGCACTATAAGGCTGAGAAGTAGGAAAAGGAGAGGAATCCGGCCAGTTTGACTGTGGACTACCGACATAAATAGGATCGGAGTGAATAATATCGCCCAATAATTTACTTCTGACACGAAAATTATAGTTACCTCCCTGCTCATTAGCCCTATCTCCTCTTAAATAATTTAATCGCGCCTGCGCAATTGCATTATTTCCAACACTACCATCAGGGTTTACTTTCAAATCATCTTGTTGTGCCGCCAAAAGCGATGCCCACTGGAATGGAATCCCTTGTGTACCATTAAATGTTAATATTGTACGTGTCGTTGCTGGAGAGCTGCGCGCATCTAAAACATCGGCAGCTTTCCAATTGGGTGTTGTAGCAACATTCCCATTCGTTGCAGTCAAAGGGAATGATAATAAATCCCCCGTCCAGCTATTATTAACATTACTAAATTGCGCTAGAAAAACCGCACTACTCCCCGTCAAGGTCGTTGTATTAAACGACACAGACGCCGCACTACCAATACGACTACCAATGTTTGCCAGTGCATCATTTAATGAATTAGACACTGCTTGCGGAGTTCTAGCCGAAACATAAGTTCCTTTACTGTTATAGGCAGCATGCCATAAATCATCAATTTTTTCAGGGTTACTATTAAAAGGATTCCCCCAATTACTTCCTTCCGACAATCCAGGCGAATTACCTGGCCAGCCATCACTATCGGTATCAGATAATAGCCCCGTTAGACCAAAAGCCACGGTAAAAGTCACCATATGCTGATGAGAGGCCGAATCAAATATATTGGTAGGTACTACATTCGCTAATCCACTTAAATCCCGATCATAATAATACTGAGCAACATCCGCCACGGTATTACTATAACTATCACCATCTGCATTACCTACATCAGGGGTCCATCCATTCCAGTAACCATCAGTAAACAAGACCGAAAAATTCTGTTGGCATTGTTCTACAATCGGATCCGTATGCCCATCTGTATTATCAAAATATTGGCCGGTACGCTTTAACCCTCTTCTTAACGGTGTGCCAGAGGTCGGCCAGTCAAAGCTAAAAAAATTATTTAAAAGATTGGTATTATGCGCGCCAAAACTCGACAACCCACCTGGTACTTCTATAAATAAGTTCAAGTACTTATTAATAACACTCAAACCATAGCGATAATTAGGGTTTTCAGTAATCACTCGCGCAACTGCAGATTTAGTGACAAATGAACGCCTACGCGAATATTGATACCAATTTGCAATATCTTGTTGGACCTGCGCAACCGACTTGCCGTTTAATGCAGCATGCCCAAGACTTCCGGATACAGTCGCAATACGGGTTAGCGTTTCATTTAATCGGCCTTCATTACTACCTGAACTTGTTGGCAAGTAAGTTACCTGATCAACTGCTATTTGGCTACTAGTGACGGTATACCGTAAGTGCTCGTCCCATAAATCCACTTCATCATTGGAACCTATCGTACGATTAATATTAGACCCTCTTTTAGGAATAGCACCAGAATAGCCATGCGTATCCTGCCATACCGCATAAACAAATCCACTTAAATTACGGATCCTGTTGTACCCAGCAGATCCTGGCTGAGGATCACTTCGAGCAGAACTAAAAGAAGCATGTGCTAAACCAGTCCCATCCCAAGGTTGATAATTAATATCTGGATTAAAATAAAGTATATTAAAATCTTTAGACCTTATCCGCCAGTCAGCATCAAAGGTACTACTTGAACAGGACTCTATATCGTTACCACACCCAGTTCCATAGGCATTATCTGCATTTGCAAAAGGATAAATAAAATAAGCCCACCATGAACCATTATAATTCGCATATAAACCATTATCTATACGCCAATTAATAAAGCATTGACTATTGCCTGAAGACCCATCTGCATCACGATCGTAAAGACAATGATTCCAATGCTTAGCGGTTAAAATACTCCAATCCATCGAGCCGGAATCATCAATTTCAAAAAAAATGTTCGGCGGGACATTGCTTGCGGCAAACAATGGAGAATCAACTAACGCTCCAGGCGCTGCGTATACAGGCACAGCAGATAACCAGATCAATGCTGCTACCATCGTTTGAAAAAAATAATATCGTCTATGCTGAGTCATACCAAATTCCTTCTAACCATTACTAAATAAATACTAAGGCTGAAATTGAGATTTACCGCCATAATAACTACGCAGAACAACCTCACTACTATCCTGACCGCCCGTTCCCCTAGCCGTAACCATAAACACATATTTTCTCCCTTTTAGATCGACATCAGTTATCTGAGAGGTATAGCTAATAAAATAACGTGGCTGACTGGCGACTAAGGTGCTACCTGTTGCATATTCAACAGATGTATTATTGTCCGTCCAAGTTGCTAAATTGTTAGCCTTTGGCGTAGGACAAGCGGGAGTAACACACCCTGTACAACCGGTTACCCCTTGGCGATAAAACAAACCAGCCGTGCCATTACAAAAACTCTGAATAGAACCTGCGCCATTATTTCTAAGCTGTTCAATACGTTTCTCGCCTGCACGTAATGCCGACTCCGCTGATTGAAACGCTAAACTTTGATCACGATAATTACCCGCCATTTTTTCTTCCAAGCCGGTCACTTGCATACCTGTTATGCCGATTAAAGTCAGTAATAACAACATAATCAAGCTAATAGCCAACACCACCCCTTGTTGGCGCTTTTTATTGGTCAAAACTATCATACGCTTCTCCCCCCTGTTATAAGCGATTACGCAAAGCAATCGTTGTTGTATAAACTCGTCGTAGCCTTCTATCTGTTGCCGTGGGTGTTGCACCATTGTAGCTATACTGCAATGGCTTCGAGGCTATATTGTCCTTTAGCGTCTGTAACAATAGACTAATACGCACACTAACGACCCTACCCCACTCAACAACTGTATCCGCATCAACATAATAATTCGCCAAAGCATCATCGTCACTGTCTTCACCATACAAAATTTGCATATCTTCAACGCCTTCAACTAGCTCTTCTGCGTCTGCATTGTTAATGCGTTTAAATAACGATGGCTGTCCATTAGCACCCGCCTGAATACTATAGGTAATAAAGGCTAGTTTATAAATCTGTGCATCAGTGCCATAACGAATATCGTTATTAGGAGCTTCAAGGCCAACCTCTAGTTTTTTAGAAGCATTCATGGATCCTCCGGTATTATGCACAGCAAGATCGAACGCTGCCCCCGAATTTAAATTAGTAATTTGAAAAATATCGCCTGACCGACAATCAGAGAGCAGAACAATATCATCATCAAGCAAGCCACTGCCACTGGTTACTTTTATATTTGCAGCAACGGTAGTCGGCTGAGAGACAAGAAACACATTGCTTGCCATAGCACCTCTCAATATGAAGCTATCAGTTCCATCCAAAATATCATTAACTGCAGTATCATTATTTATTCCGGCCAACCCTGCTGTATATCCATCATAAGTGGCATTAGGCTTAAGCTTGCTTTCTATCTGTGCTGATTTTATACATCCCCAAAAATCCACCATGCGCATATCCCTAGCAATAAAGTCCATGCTAAATCGCCCATTCTCCTGCAAACCGGCCAAAGCATCTTGTATTCTATAGGTTTGCGAACTGCTTAAAAAAATCTGAATCACACCGCCTGTTAAAAAAGCCCCCAATAACAAGGCAATCATTATTTCAATCAGACTCATGCCTCGTTGTTTTTTTACTCTTAATATGCTTTTCATAACTGAAAATCCGTCTGGAAACTAGGATCAGCGTCATCAATATTATTATCTCGATTATCATCCCACTGGACTTGAATACTGAACAGTGACAGTGCGGCATTATAAGTAACCGTCCCTACCGCATTAACTCCGGGAAGTGCTGCCTGAAGTGTGGCTATCCACTCAAACAAATCATTTTCTGCCATTTCAGTAGCTGTACAACCGACCAATGTAGAACATCCCGCATGAGCGGTCGCATTCCCTACGACATAAGTACTCGCACCGCCTAGTTTGGCCTCGTCATGATTTGCTCTTATTCTATCAGCCATATCGTAAGCCATCTGCGTCGCTTGGCTCCGAAAATAAGCTGTTTGATTATGCTTTAATGACGTTGTTTGTAATCCTGCTAAACCTAATAGACCAACTGCCAGCACAACGACTGCTATTAGCACTTCGATTAATGTAAAACCTTGATTATTTGACATCACGCCTCCTTATGGTGTGCAAGAAGCAATATTAGCATTAGCAGCATCCGGATCATTGGGGATACCGTCACTATCTGTATCATCAGCAACAGCACTACGACCTACCGCATTAATAGTTATTAACTTGGAAGTCCTCGCGACAGGAACAGACTTTGCACATAAAATAAAACGCTGTTTTGCCTGAGCTTCCCCTCTACTGTTATAACTAACGAAAACTCCCCCATCTCCCTTTAAGGTATAGCCGTTTGCCAACGAACTATATTCCTTTAAGAGTTCATCGCCCGTAGAAAAAGCATTAGATTTATCATTATCAACAAAAACTTGCCAGCCAGCTTCCCACTGCGCACCTGATTTACTCACCACTACAGTTTGATTACGCTTCACCGCTTCACTGCGAGCAAAACGTAAAGCAGCGATAAATTCATTTGTCATCGTAGTTACTCGACTACTCGTTATGCTAGCACTAAAACTTGGTATGCCAATACTTGCCACAATACCTGCAATGGAAAGCGTGACCATCAATTCCATTAAAGTGAACCCTGAGTTATGTTTATACATACCAATCCCTATTTTGATGAGGCCTTTGAAGAATAGGAATTACAAGTCATAAAGTCAAGATATTATTTGACTTTCGGCATCAAATAGTCTACTAACTGCTGTAAGATGAGATTAATATTCTGCCACGCTATCATGCCGTCTTGTGTCATGATCACTGGAAACCCTATTATAAATATAATTGCCTTGCTG
>LWDU01032621.1_pt1 | contig 18654 bp, 13 predicted proteins | sample 727161 | NCBI WGS metagenome assembly LWDU01 (sample SAMN04566230, study PRJNA314399) | hydrothermal vent metagenome | isolation source: deep sea hydrothermal plume seawater | place: Mexico: Gulf of California, Guaymas Basin | collected 2004-07-11
TTCAGATTGCTCCAGGTTGTGAAGAAAAATTTGCTAATCGTTTTGATTTTGCAACGCAAATTGGAAATGTCAGTGATAACATTACATTTACGAAAAACGATGAAATCCTTTCTAAACTAGATATCGATAAAACCAGAAAAACTTGGACTGAACCTATATGGAATCGATTGGCGTAACCTTTTATCCCACTTCTAAGATGAAATAATAAGATGTCCATTGAAGCAATACTAATTCTGCTAATTTTCATAATTGCCTTTGCCTTAATTTTAGGAGAAATTGTTGACAGAGTTTTAGCAGCATGGGGAGGTGCAGTAGGCATGCTTCTAGTTGGAACCTATTACCAGGCTCTTACTTGGTGTACCGGAGGAGGACACGGTGACGGTTGTGAAAACAACCTTTTCGAAGCAATTGATTTCAATGTAATTGGCCTATTATTAGGGATGATGATTTTTGCCGGAATGCTAGAAATTAGTGGATTTTTTGAATTTATAGCAATCAAAGCTACAAAATTATCTAAAGGAGATCCATGGCTTTTAGTTGTTTATCTAGGTACATTTACTACAATTATTTCAGTTTTTATTGATAATGTAACTGCATTAATTCTAATTGCTCCAGTTACTTTGAAAATATGCTCGAAAATAGAGATTAGTCCAATACCACCTCTAATTGCTCTCGCTATATTCTCTAATACTGGAGGTGTTGCAACTTTAGTTGGAGATCCTCCTAATGTTCTAATTGCATCTTACACTAGTGAACGAGGTTTAGGATTTAGTTTTATTAGTTTTATCGAACATCTTACTCCTTTAGCAATTATTGCATGGGGTGCAACTCTAGGATACATGAGATACCACTATACTGAGTGGAGAGAAAAAACACCAAAAAATGTAGAAGAAATAATGGCAGAAGATGAGTGGGCTGCTGTAAGTAATGATATTTTAATGTATAGAACCTTAGGCGCCTTGGCTGTAACTGTTATCATGTTTGCTGCAGTTGAAATTATACACTTAAATTTAGAAATTTCAGCAGTATCTTTGGGTGGCGCTGGTATTGCAATGTCCATCAGTATGATTGGCGTTACTGAAGATAAACGTCTTGATATTCATGAAGTAATACATAAAGTCGAATGGGCTGCGCTCCTATTCTTTGCCGGACTCTTTGTTATGGTAGGAGGTCTAGAAGCAATGGGCCATCTAGAATCAGTGGCTAACTGGATTTTCAATAATTTTGGCCCTGGAGGAAGTATATCACAAGATGAAGTTGTATTGGTAATTGTTCTTATCTGGGTTTCGGCTATTTCATCTGCTATTGTGGACAATATACCATTTTGCGCAGCTATGCTACCAGTAATCAATCAATTGGGAGAACTTAGTGAAGAAGTTAATGTCATTCCTCTCTATTGGGCTTTAGCTATTGGTTGTGGATTTGGTGGAAATGCAACACCAATCGGCTCCAGTGCTAATGTCATGACAATTTCGATTAGCGAAAGAGGCGGACATAAGATTTCAACTAAAGAATGGTTGAGTGTAGGAGTTCCAGTAATGCTCATCACGTGTACTATTGCATCAATCATAGTGGCTATATTCTACGGACATTTTGAAACTGCTTAGTTCAAATAATTAGTACCACAATTGGTGTTTTACAATCTGGACACACTTGCGCTTCCCAAAATGTTTCGATCCAAGCATCTAATAACTCAGGCTCATCGGCAGTTTGCATCATCTCTAATTCATAATATCCTTTTTTTGTGATACTTGAAACTTTACGGAATTTATCAATATCTAAATTTATCTTAATTTCAACCGAAGTATCTTTAGATGAATAATACGGAGCTACAAAGACCCCGATAACAAATGAAGCCATGTGTGTCGTATGTCCAATGCCATCTTCAGTTCCCATTCCAACATAAAAAGTTTCCATGGCCACAAAAACTAATGTTGCAAGAAATACTGGCACTCTATGCATAAAAATAGGACCTAGAAGCATTGGAATCTCATCTCTAGGGTAGAGTAAGGCAAAACCACCCATGATGCCGAAAACAGCCCCTGAGGCACCTATATTGATGGTTTCCAAGCCACTTTGATTCAAAACTGAAATCCAACCAGTAATTAATGAACCAAGAATGCCACTTACTACATATATTCTTAAAAAAGAACGTGAACCGATACGATCTTCGAAAGGAACTCCCAATAAAATCAGGATAAGCATATTCAATAGCAAATGCATTGGACCTGCATGCATAAACATTGCACTCACTAATGTAAGTAATTCTATGCTCGGTGATTCTAAGTAAGCAGACTTGAACCCTAAACTAACAAAAGCATCTACAGCTATACTTGGTTTTAATAACAAAAGAATCCACCATGTGGCAAAAATACCAAAGTTGATGAAGACTAATGATTGTGAAACCATGAACTGATTGCGTTTGCAATAGTAGGACACTCCAATCCCGACTAAGACTAGAATCAGAATCCCCCAATAAGAAATTGGTTCTGACATATTACCTAGCTAATCCCTTATCGAATTAAAGCTGACGCTAATACTTTCCGTGATCGGATTAAGAGAGACTCAAAGCCTCTCTTATCCTTCATTGACTTATTTCGTCTATTCTTCTTCTCTACGTAGAGATGCACCGATTGCTGCAACCATTGCTGCTACAGCCAAACCAATGATTCCTACTGCGAAAGATGGAGTAGATGCCTTGTTCTTGACGACGTTAATTTGACCAACTGCATCATTATCATCTTTTTGGTTAAGGTACTCGTCTTGAGCCTTAATTCCGGCAAGCGTGTCTTCTTCTTCCGCTAGAGGATTGATTTCTGCATACATTTCAACTGTATCATAGTCTGAAACTGTTGTTCCTGGGATGAATACATCGTCCCAAGTTGCTGTTGCAAATTCCCAAGTCTTATAGACGCCATCAGCTTCCAATACTGGCTTAGGAGCCATTACATCGATAGTTGTTGAAGCTACACGAGTCATACGATGAGTTCCTGTTGGAGTAGAGTATGCATCACCTGTAGGATCCATTACATAGAAGACAACCAATACATCAGATGCGTAGTTACCTTCATTCCATGCTTTGACTGTGATTTCTAAGGACTGCCCTTCGATTACACTTGCGCGGTCAAAGGTCATTTCACCAAGCACAAACTGTGAAGGTTTAATGAATAATGTTGCAGCTATAGGTTCTCTTAGAGATTCATCACCATACTGTCCATTGATTACAACATCGAACTTGCGGTTACCTGCTGGTTCACCAGATTCAGAATTATAATCTGGAGCTACGAAACGGACTGTGACCATTGCTTCATCATCGGGATCCATTTCAAATTCATGAGTCCAAGTTCCATCTTCATTTTGTGATTTAGTAATAACATCAAATGCTACACCATTCATCATAATATTGATGTCTATCTCGAAAGCTGGACCATCATATGCTTTACCTTGAGCATTCAAATCTGGAGTCATACTGAATGAACTAGATACGGTTCCTATGTTCTTAACAAAGTAATCTATCTCAACTGCCAAACTTGGGAATATGTCATAAGTTAACGGCCAATCAGTATCCTTTGTCAAAAAGAATCCAGTATCAAGTGTTCGAATCACTTGAACTCCACCAATGTCTGCTGTACCTTCAACTCCGCGAGCACGGAAAACGAAAGAATATGCATTATCATCGGATGGGTCATACGCAAGACTATTGTATCCTAGTTTCTTTGAATCTAAGGATATGTAGTATGGGTTCCAACCATTGGATGAATAAGCTAATGAATCACCAACATCGCTGTGGTCAGTTCCATCAATTATTTTGAATCCGTTAGCAGACCATAGACCTAATGAATCTGAATCATCTAACGAGGATCCCTTCTTTTGTGCATATACGCTAATTGAACTGTCGTCTGACATATCAAAATTAGCCCAGAACACTAAGAATGATTCTTTAGACCATACTTCTACATAGTTTGTTCTAACCATTTCATCTGCATCTTGACTGGAAACTACAGTAATTGAACCTTTCATCATTGGATGAAATTTACAATAATAACTGAAAGCACCAACTTCATTGAAAGTCATTTCAAAACTTTCACCTGCAGCAATATCGAAAGAATCGAATTGTGAGTTCTCGTCAGTTACAGTATGAGTTACATCATCAGAATTAGTCCACTTGACTGTGGTTCCAAGCTGAACTGTTGGATCAGATGGAGTATATCCTACACCTGCTCCATCAATGCTTATATCCAAAGTATCAGTTGCAATACCTGTTTGATCCCATGAAACGCTCATTGCGCCATCTCCGACATCGGAAGGTTCACTAACAGTAGCTGCCCAGTTTTCACCACCGGTTAGAACTGGATCGCCCATTGCTGCGCTCTTTCCTACTATCAACATGTGGCTTGCAACATTATTTGCCGCAAATAAATCAGCTAAATCAATTCCGTCTGAATCTGTTACTTTAACACCTGCGGTGTAAACACCTGCTGTGTCCATACCAGGATAAGTAAAGGTCATTACTGGAGAAGCTTCTCCGCCGTGTGTTATACTGCCTTCATAGTAAGCCATAGCCAAAGTACCTAGTGTCTGTTGTGAAGACCAAACTTCATTTCCTTCAATGTCATCAACAAATGCATATGCGTAAGCTGAAGATACTACTCCTGAAGGTCCTAAATCCCCTGCACCTTGATTCTTGAAGGAGGTTGTGAATGTTGATTCTTCACCTACTTCTAAAGTATAAGGACTTGAGTCAGAAGTCATAGCAAGGTCGAAACCAAGGCCATAAATTCCTACATCATCTATTTCCCAAGATGAACCCCAGTTAGGGAATGCACTCCCTAATCGGAATCGGATTTGAATATTATCGAATCCATCTCCGGTGTATGCATCTAATCTACACTCAGTTGTTACAAAGGCACCACCTGAATCCATTGTAAAACCATCCAAACCACTTAGAGGATTTCCATAATATGCGTAGTTGTAAATAGTTCCGCGATACAATTCACCACCAGTTGGATTTAATCCAGACCAAGATTCTCCGGCATCTGTACTAATCTCAACTCTTGCACCATCATAGTAATAGTTACCATATGGATACTCGAAACCATAAAATGAATACTTATGACTGAATACTAATTTAGCTGAAGTAGCTTTGGAAAGATCGAAGACTGGTGAAATTAAACTTGAGTCATCACCCGCATAAGGAACTCCATATGAATCCGTTCCAGCATCCCAAGTTGGTGATGTACTAGCTCCAGTTGTTGCTGAAGGCCTAAACAAGAAACTATCATCAGGTCCGCCATCTCTCTGAGCACTCCAACCAGATGAATACATCACTTTACTCTCATCATCAGGTTTCTTCTGAGTTGTTGTCTCATCTGCAGTAGTTCCTGCAACTAAAAACATAGTCTCTCTAGCTAACCCTAATGAATTATCACCTTCAAACTCATCGATACCAGATCCATGGTCTCCAATCCAGGTCTCAAAGATAATTTTGTATTGTCCTGGAACTTGGAAGTAATAATCAAGACCTACAGTTTGTGAAGCTCCGCTCATGAATTCACCAAGTGTTCCATCACCTGAAATTTCCCAAACCTGTTCTTTGGCTATAACGCCCATTCCAGTTCCTGTGAAACTCAATGAATCAATGTGCCAGTGTTCTCCATCTCCAGGCCATTGATAACTGTACATACCTGTAACGAATTTGAGTCTGACATCATCCATTCCTGAATAAGCTGCCATATCAAAAGTAGAGGAAATATATTTATCTTTATCATCACCTGCTCCACCTGAAACTCCACTACAGTCACTACAGTGAACAAATCCTTTTTGACCATATAATGGATTGCCGTAACCTGCATAATTATACATTGTTCCAGGGTATCCACCACTTGGTTCAATCATATCATATGTAGTTCCGCCATCGGTTGATATCTGTACTTGACCACCATTGTAGGATGTATATCCTGCATAATAATCGAAGTTATATCTGTGCTTTAATGTTAATAACAAATCAGATTCAGTACTAGAGAAATCCAAACTAGGAGTTACTACTTCAGTAGAACCTCCACCGTAATACATTTGGAATTCACTACCGTCTGAACCCCATGAATTAGTTTCATCGCCATCACCTTCATCAGTATTCATAACGAAACCAGGATCTCCACCGTATGCTCCCCAGCTACCACATGAAGAGATGTTACAGTCATCACTAGTTGACCAACCTGCAGATACTGCTTCACCTTCGTTTGCATAAGACTCGAAATCATCTGAAGAGGCATATGTTTCAATACCTAGAGGACCTAGCTGAAGTCTTACCTTTGTAGCTCCACTATCTTGATCCACTAAACCTGCATTGATTACATTGGTTTCTATTGTTACAGTTGAATCAACACCAAGTGGGTCTGGCAAATCAAATCCGTTGAGACCTACATTGTCGTTGTAAACTAATCCAGTAACTGCAAAATCATCAACACGCATGAAAGAATCATAGTAAACTTGGCTTGTTGGTATAGTACTCCAACCAGCTACAATTCGAACCTTTACAGCACTGTTACCACAATATTCATCTAAGTCAAATGTTGCCTTCTTGAATCCTTGTTGATATGGAGCATAAGAGAATCCTGTGGTTGAACCATACATGGAGTAACCTTTCTGGCCACGCAATGGATTGCTGTAATATGCATAGTTGTAAATTGTTTGATATTGTTTCTCATTATCTGCATCTGGCGTTAGAACAGTCCATGTAGCTCCATTGTCTGGAGAAGCTTGAACTTGGTATCCATCATACGTATAATATCCATAATATGCAATATACATTTGTAATGAAGCTTCGACTGGAAGTGACAAATCCAGTGCTGGAGTTGCTGCGTAGTTATCAGCTGGAAGTGAAGTTTGATCATTTCTGTATCCACTGTCCATAGAATAACTACCTGCATAAGGGTCATCGTCAGCTACACCCCAAGAGTCGCCTGAACCATATCTAATCTTACCATAAGACCAATCTGACCCATCTCCATCTTCAAAATTATCTGAGAAAATTACATACTTAACATCGCGGAATTGAACATCCCGATTATTAGTCATGTCTTGATCTAATCCGCCATTATTTTCAACTGAGATTAAAATTCCAACTTTAGCCCCTACTTTCAATCCTTCATCCATCGGTATGAATGGATTGGTTTCAAAGAAACTAACTGTAGTACTTGCTTTAAAGTCTAAAGAAGGAATCGTCTGTGTTTCGTCTGCATAAGTTACATCAGCAACCTTCAAAGTTACTGAAACATCATCTAATCTGAAGAAGGAATCATAGTAATATGTATTATCATACGCATTATAACCTACAACCCATCGGAATTGAACTGCAGAATAACCTGCAAAAGAGGTTAAATCCAATGACTGAGTTTTCCATGGTGCTGTCTGTGTATTGTAAGTGTATGCACCATTTGTATTATAGTATGTCCATTGTTGTTTTGTAAAATCCGTTGGATTGTCATAATAATTGTACCCAGTTCCATAATATCCACCTTGACTAAAAGCTGTACTTGGAACGTAGTCCCAAGTTGCACCACCATCTATTGAACTTTCCATTAATGCTCCTTCATACATGTAATAAAACTGATATGAAATCTTGAAAGTCATAGACATTCCTACTGCATCTGAGGTATCATATATTGGTGTTTTTAGCACTGCAAGACTTGCAGGGTTTGGTCCTAAAGTTTGTGAAGCAACCCAACTGTAATCTGAACCGCCAGTAGTTCCTTCATGGATGAATATCTTTTTATCCCAATTTTGGAAACTGGAGTAAGAATATGCATAATTAGTTCCAACATATATATCACCAGAACTTGTTACAGCCATTGCACTTCTATATCCGTTAGTAGCATAAGAACTAAACAATGTCGCGACTGATCCACCGCTTGTTGATAGTCTCTTTACTCCACCATAATAACTGCTGTAGTAATATCCAGTAGTGTAAACATAATCCTCTGATACCGTTATTGAACTGTGATATCTAGAATACATGTATGTTTGTGTATAATCTGTAGCTGAATAGTCTCCACTTCCGTCACGATGATATTCTCTTATTCTACCATTAAACTCTCTGTAAGCCAGATATAAATCTCCCGTATCTTGATCGACATCTATATCTTGTACGTAGTTATAAGCTGAAACTGCACTAGAATATGCGAAATCACCATTCTTAGTCAGAGTATCTGCATCTAAAATTATAACCTTTCGGTAAGATGAACTAGATGAAGTTTGTAAAGCAAATATTTCACCATCATAATAAGTTAAAGCCGTTCCATATTTCACATTGGTAGAATTACAACCAGTAGGTTCTGAGGTATCAGACATAGCCCACTTACATACTTTAGTTGTAGCAGAATAAGTACCTGAAGTTCTTGCTAAAGTGTAATAATTTGTACCATCTTCAGTAACGTCAATTACCATATGTAAGTAAAGATGATATTCATCAATTACATCAGTTACTGTACCAGTAGCTGTTGATATTTTCTTAACATTATCCCAACCAAAATTTGCAACTAAGACATCTGTACCATCATAATGTATTTTTTGAGGAACATCAAACAATCCACCTAATGTTCCAGATTTACGTCCGGATGACCAAGCACCATCATCGGTACCTTCATCTCCTTCGTTATGATTGCCTTTTCCATCATTCAAAGCTTGTGTCCAAGCATCAGCACCTTGAATTGCTTCATGCGTAAATCCTTCAGGATCTGTTCGGTCATCAAAAGTATAGTCACTGGTTGCTTCTGCAATACTGAAAACTTTAGCCGTTACATCTATATCTGTTTCAGCTACTGGAGAACAATCTCCTGCTGTGTCACAGTTTACACCGTTGTTAGATACAGTTGCAGCTATTACATTACTCTTATCTAAAGAAATTGGATCTGGGACACTAGTTGATTTTAAGCGAATATCATTTCTTGCCGGAGGCGGTGCATAAAATTCTACCGTTGATCCTCCATTATCATCAAGTGTATTGAAAGCAACAGGAGAATTTCGGTAAACATATTCTAAACCTGTTGAACTTCCACCCGGGGATCCTTGGATACCTGTAGTAGCTTGTTCATTATCAGAACCGTAGCCACCATTAGTATCTTTGTAATTAACTGAAATTTTGTTTGAACCTTCATGTAATATAATTTGCCAAGTCAATGCGTCAGCTGCTGCTGCGCTAGGACATTGGTAAACTGAAGGGTACCAAGCACCTTGGTCTTGGTATTGAACAATGAATTCTCGGTTAGGAGTAGTTCCTATTGTATTGTAGTAAACACCTGCTGTTGGATTACTAGTTCTACAAAAACCACCATCAAACCAAGCTCCTGCCACTGCAGTATTACCTAATTGGGTAGCTGGAATGTGGTAAGAAGTCCATTGATTAGAAATTGCAACGCCTAGAGTAATATATCCATTATCTCCGCCGTTACCCCAAGAGGTAAATTCATTTTCATACATCTCGAAGGTAAAAGGAAGATCATATGGTCCTTGACCGCCATCAGTACTACTGCTCAACAAGGTTGTTGTACCAGCCGTACCAACTAATTCAGTCCAGGATGCATCTACTTCAGTTTCGCTGCTATCTTTAAAAGTATAACCGTAAGAATCGCTTCCGGTTCTTGCCGATGCCTCTGGAGCAAAGAGCACAAATGTGCTTCCTACCATTGACACGACGACCACGATAGCCATTAGCTTCGTAGCCCAATTTTGCTTGTTTACATTACTAGTTTCTTGCATATGTACACACCTTGGTTGAGGAAGGGTACCTACCATGACGCCATTGTAATATAAAGGTTAGTATTTTATTTTTTAAGAACGTATGAACCTTCTTTAAAACCAAGGTATTCGTCTATTAATGGACATCGGTATTCTAGCCCTACAAGGTGCAGTTTCGGAACATAAAAGCTGTATAGAAAAAGCTGGGATGAATGTTATAGAAGTTCGAACGCCTTCGGATTTACAAGGCTTATCTGGCTTGATTATGCCAGGTGGAGAATCTACCACTTTAAGGAACCTTTTGAAAAATGCAGACTTATGGAAAGCAATTGATGAAAGTAATTTACCGATAATGGGTACTTGTGCTGGTGCCATTCTAATTGGAAAAGGCAAAGATGAAACCTTTAGTAAGATAAATATGGAAATTGATAGGAATTATTATGGAAGGCAGAAAGATTCATTTGAAAAAAATATTCTAATGGAAAATAAAGAAAAATTCAAAGGTATTTTTATCCGAGCGCCCGCAATTATATCAATAGGAGCCAAAACCAAACCAATTGCTTGGGTTGATGACAATATTGTTGGATGCATTGAAGAGAAAAATATGGCATTGACTTTCCATCCTGAATTAACCAATGATTTAACATTCCATAAACTCTGGTTAAAGGAATTATAATGAAATATCCAAAAGGACGAACTTCTATTGGATTTGAAAAACATATTATTGAAGATGAAATAGTTGAAAGATGCGTTATTAAGCTGTGAAACATGGTGCGGGGGGAGGGATTCGAACCCACGTACCACTAAGGATCGGATTTTGAGCCCGACGCAATTGGCCAGACTATGCGACCCCCGCACTAATCTTTCCACCAAAGAAGCACTATTTTAGGCGCGCGGTTATTTGATTTTTAATGAACGTATATGGAGAAGCTTAGATCCAATACCAGTTACCTACTAATTACTTGAATCTTTCTTGAGATTGCCAAACTGCACCAACTAAATGTCTAGTAATGCGGGCTGCGAGAGCTGAGGTATTACCATTATCATGAGGTGGGCAAACTTCAACGCAATCAAAACCAACGATTCTATCTGCGAAAAAATTAATTGTTTGTATTACCTCGTAAGGAGTCATACCAAATGGTTCAGGCGTACCCACACCTGGGGCAAAAGCCGGATCAATGGCATCCATATCAAGACTCAAGTATACTGGACCTTCTAAATCATCTATAACATCGGCTAAATACTCTCGTAATTCAGTCCAACCTGATTCTACAAATTTTAAACCAACTGAACGAGCCTCTGTAATTTCTGATTGTGAAACTGAACGAATACCTATTGGACGAACATTATCTACACCTACAATCTCACTTACTCTTTTAGTAACTGTGGCATGAGATTTCGTATTTCCTTCGTATTCATTTCTAAAATCTAAATGTGCATCTAAGATTACTACAGCTAAATTTGGATATTTAGTATGTGCTGCCTTAACTGCAGCTGGAGTCAAAGAATGCTCTCCTCCTAAACCAATAGGGAACTTACCTTCATTAACAATTTTTAAAACCAAATCTTCCAACAACTTCTCATTCTTATCCTGATCCTCCGTAATAGCTAAATTTCCCCAATCATTTGCTAAAATATCAGATAAATCAATCCCTAATTCTAGTAAATATGTTTCAAAATTATAACTATTCTTACGAATTGCGTCGGGAGCTTCAGAACTTCCTTTACGGAAACAGGCAGTGCCATCAAACGGATAGCCATAGTAAACAAACCGAGCTTCATTGTAAGAAGATTCGGCATCAGCAAAGAACTCTGACACTTTAGTCTGTTACCAGTTTACGACCCATGGCTGAAAGAAAAACAATCTCATTACCAGGTTCCATGGCTGAATGGAATTTTTCAGGAATATCTGCTAAAGGTACATTAAATGTTTCAAAGGTCTCAAGATCCATCATCTGAACTTCAGCACCCATGTGAGCTAAAATCTGAGCTTTACGCCTATCTACAAGTGGAACATGAACTTTATGCTTGACTGGATGTACTAGAGACCTTTTTTGACTATCAAAAAGACCGATAGCAACCATACGTGCCTTAGCTTCACCGTGTTTACCAGGCTTAGAGGTAATATATTCTACCAATTTACAAGGCTCATTATCAATGACTATGTATCGCCCAACTTTTAATGTTCTTATTTCTCGAATTTCTGTGTCGCTCATTTTTAAATTACCATTCTAATTCTCGCCATTTATCATCTGAAAGGTACCCATAAAGAGTATTGCGTCCAGAAATATTACGGCGCATTTTATTAAATAAATCAACTGTTATTTCAAGAGATTGATCTCCTGTATCTTCGTGTAAAACTTCTAACCTTTGAATTAACTGTTCAACAGTTATCATCGAACTTATGTCCTCATTAAACCTGCAGTCGTCAATTCTTCTTTAATATTTCTAACTGCATTCTTAATATCGTTTACTTCACGAGCACCTACACAAACCATCTTTCCACTTCCGAATAACAATAAGACAACTTTAGGATCGTCCATTCGATACACGAGTCCTGGGAAAGCTTCTGGCTCATATTCTACATTTTCAAAACCAAGAGACATTGCTATCTGAATTAAATTCAAGGTTGATTCGAGATTAGTTGTAGCTACAATATTTTGTATTACAATATCTGGTTCATCCTTCACAGGCATATCGAGAGCTCTAAGCTCATCAACTACTTTGTTAATTGCAACATGCACATCTGGTATTGATCTAGCTCCAGTACAAACTACTTTACCACTTCTAAAAATTAAAACTGCCGTTTTTGGTTCTGCTAATTTGTAAATAAGTCCTGGAAATCTATCCTGATCATATTCTGCGCCTTCCAACTGGAATGCAATATCTTGTAGCATCAATTCTTTACCAATTGATGCACTTGCTACAACGTTAACTACTATTATTTCTGCCATGTAAAATACCTCTGGTGGGAATCCTTCTATATAAAGCACCTATTTAAAGGTTTAAATACTACACTCCCGAAAAATTATTACAATAAAGAAAGAATTTCTTGTGGATTATCAGTTCCAAAGACATAGTATTTCCCATTCGTTGCTTCAATTTCAATACCTTTCTGAAGCCACGTAACATATACAAGGTAAGCAAGAATGTCCAATATGTTATTCTTTTGCCCTCATAAATTGCTGTTAAGGATAATATGCAGCCATAAGAATTGGTTTTACTGGTTCGTATTAACCTTTTTTATGATGGTTGTATCCCATCAAACCCCAATGAGAAAATATTCGGCCTCTATAGATGATGTGCGAGCTGCTGCTAAACGCATAAAGGGAATTGGGCACAGAACTCCAGTACTGACCAACAAAACTTTAGATCGCTTAGCAGGGCGTAAACTTTTCTTCAAGTGTGAAAATTTCCAAAAGATAGGGGCGTTCAAATTTCGAGGAGGGTGGAATGCTATTTCTATCCTAAGTGAAGAAGAAGCTGTAAAAGGTGTTTGTACTCATAGTAGTGGAAATCATGCCCAGGCTGTAGCTTATGCAGCTATGAGGAGAGGAATTCCTTCTTATATTGTTATGCCAAACAATGCTCCGAAAGTTAAACTAAATGCTGTAAAAGGATATAAGGCAAAAATTACGTTGTGTGAGCCTACGTCAGAAGCTAGAAGAACAACTTTAGAAGATATTGCTGAAAAAACGGGAGCAACGGTTATTCATCCATTCAGTAATCCTAATGTAATCGCTGGACAAGGAACGGCGGCATTAGAATTAATTGAAGATGTCGGAAATTTAGATGCAATTATTGCTCCAATAGGAGGTGGAGGACTTATGTCTGGTACATGCATAACTACCCGTAACCTTCTACCCAATGCCAAATTGTATGGGGCTGAACCGAAAGGAGCTGATGATGCATATCGTTCACTTAAAGAAGGAAGAATGCTCCCTCAAGAAAACCCTAATACAATCTGCGATGGACTTCTTACCGGCTTAGGTGAAAATACTTGGAATATATTAAAAGATCATCTAGAAGCGATATACACCGTTACTGACGATGAGGTAATAAAGGCAATGAAACTAATTTGGGAAAGAATGAAGATTATCATTGAACCAAGTTCAGCCACTCCTGTGGCTGTAGTTCTGAGTGATAAATTTAAGGCACTGGAAGGAATGGAAAATATCGGAATTATACTTACTGGTGGAAACGTAGAATTATCAAAATTGCCATTCTAAAAAGAATGGCGGGCCTGCAGGGATTCGAACCCTGGATCTTCTGGTTAGAAGCCAGACGCCCTTCCAGGCTAGGCTACAGGCCCTAAGTCAGTTGCACGAGAGGTGGGTTTTAGTGGTTTGGCCACTAATGAACTTCACTTCCATCTTTAATTTCTTTATCTGGCTGTAGGAGACTAACAATGCCTTCTCCCTCTGCTGCCAATAACATTCCATGAGAATCTTCACCTCTGAATTTTGCAGGGGCCAAGTTAACCAGAACTGCAATTTTCTTACCTAAAAGTTCGTCCGATTCATAGATGCCTCGAAGACCAGTGACAATCCTCTTAGTAGGGCCTCCAAAATTTACATCTAAAAGCCAAAGTTTATCAGCATTAGGATGAGGTTCTACTTGTTCCACAGTTCCTATTCTGATATCCAATTTCTTAAAATCGTCAAAAGTTATCTCTGGTTTGACGTTCGCTAGCTCGTTTGTTTCCTCTGGGGGCATTTCTTTCTCCAATATTTCGTCCATGTTTAACTTAGTAAACAATGGCAAGGGTTGTTCTAATTTGAAATCCGTCTTGACTTCAAGAGCCGAATTCCATCCAAGATCTTCAATTTTATCTTTTTGGCCCATGTAATCCCAAGCTTTCTGGGATGACTTTGGCAAAAATGGCGCCATCATTACTGATAAACTACGGCACAAATTCAAAAATGTAACTAAAGTTGCTTCACAAGCATCTCTATCTGCTTTCAATTGTTTCCATGGTGCAGCTTCATTCAATGCTATGTTTCCAGCTTGCGATAATTCCATAACAGCTTGTAATGCTTTTTTGAATTTACACGCTTCTAAAGCCTCTGAGACTCGTTTTTGAGTTTCTATTATCTTTTCATTAAGTGAGGGAATTGTAGTGGCATCTGAATGGAGTCCATCGGGATAATTTTTGTTAGCAAATGACATGACTCTGTAAAATAAATTACCATAATTTCCAATCAATTCAGTATTTATTCGAGTTACATAGTCTTCCCATGTAAAATTTGCATCCTTTTGTTCAGGCATTATTGCTGCCAAATAAAAACGCAATAATTCGGGATCATATCTCTCTAAATAATCTGGAATCCAAATTGCATGTCTTCTTGATTTTGAGAATTGTGAAGAATCTAATAATAAATATTCATTTGCAGGAACATCATGTGGAAGTTTGTATCCGCAACCTGAAAGCATAGCTGGCCAAATAATTGTGTGGAAAGGTATGTTATCCTTAGCCATGAAATAATAGTGCTCAGATTCTTCACTTTCCCACCATTTTTTCCATTCATCTGGTTTACCTTGATTCTTAGCCCAATGAATTGAAGCTGAATAATATCCCATTACTGCTTCAAACCAAACATACATTCTTTTGGTTTCATAACCTTCTCTTGGAATCTCGATACCCCACTCCAAATCTCTAGTTACAGCCCTATCAATTAATCCTTCTTTGAGCCAATTTCTTGTAAAATTAATTACAGAAGGGCGCCAATGCTCTTTACCCTCTGATAACCACTCTAATAACGTATCTCGAAATTCAGATAATTTGAAAAATAAATGCTCAGTCTCCTTGAATTCAATCTTTGCATCTGGATTCAATTTAGAACGTGGATTAATCAACTCTTTGGAATCTAAAGTCTTTCCACAATCATCACATTGATCACCTCTTGCAGATTCACACTTACAATGAGGACAAGTTCCCTCCACATACCTATCTGGTAAGAATTGTTTAGAGATTGGATCATAAGGCTCTTCGGAAATTCTTGGTTCAATGTATCCATTATCATCTAATTTTTTTAATATTGATAAAGCAACTTCAGCATGTTCTTTCGTATGTGTGTGAGTGAATAAATCAAAAGAAATACCCATTTTTTCAATAGAATTACTATTAAGTTTATGATACTCCATAGCAACTTGCTCAGGCGTTTTCCCTTCTTGCTGAGCTGTGACAGTAATCGGAGTCCCATGCATATCACTTCCACTAACCATCAGGACTTTGTTTCCTTTCAAACGATGGTACCGTGCGAATATATCGGGTGGCAAATAACAGCCAGCCATATGTCCTAAGTGCAAAGGACCGTTGGCGTAAGGCCAAGCTACACATACTAAGACATGCTTCACATAACCGCAAAATTCATCCTATATATGAAACGTGGTTAGTAAAAAAGAACGATTATACTTACAAAACTGTTCCAAATTATATGCGTTACCATACTAGGAATGATGCTACCTGTTTTAACACGGAGCCATCCATAAAGTAAACCACCTCCAAAAGCCATTCCATAAGCGATAGGCTCATGTACCATCGCAAAAATTAAGGCAGATATGACTATTGATGTTCGATCTTCATAACATTTTAATAAGACTCCGAGAATAAAACCTCGAAACAATAATTCTTCAAATATAGGTGTTAATATTGAAACTGAAAAGGCCATCAAAAGAGATAATCTATAAGATAAGTCTTCAAGAGCTGCGATTATCTCTTGTTCATTTGCCTCTGGAAAAAAGTAAGTTGTAAAAACAACATGCAACGGTTTAACAAGAAAAACATCAATAAGTATTACAATTCCAATTAAACGCCAAACTTCACGATTTCTAGGGAAAGTCAATAATTCTTTAAAACTTTCAGAAGTATGTGTATTTTTCAATATAAGAAAAACTAAAATTCCCGACAATATAGTAGATACTACTACAAAATATACCAATTCCTCAACAAATGAGGTCACAACAATTAACAATACAAATAATAAGGCAAAAATTCCAACAATATGCCCCCAAACACGCCATGCTGGCCAACGTCCGTCTGACTTAGTCTGGCGAGAACTAATCCAACACTGATTACTACAATATATCTGATCTTCAACATCAGAAATAATCGGCGTTAGACAGTTTTTACAATACTCCATAATCAAATTTCCATATTAGATAAGAAATTGACTAATTTCTCCATTGCGCGACCTCGGTGACTTATACTGTTTTTTTCTTCAAGGGATAATTCAGCAAACGTTTTTTCATGACCTTCTGGAACAAAAATAGGATCATACCCAAACCCTCCTGAACCTCTCATTTCATCAATTATATGACCTGTGCACTCTCCTGCGAATTTATGCTTGGAACCATCTTTTAGCATTAAACCAAGAACGCATCTGAATGTTGCTTTTCTATCCTCAATATTATTCATTTGTTTAAGAACGCCTTCAATTCCTATGGTATCATAAACATAACGTGAATAAACTCCTGGGAAATTCTCTAAACTTTCAATAAATGCTCCTGCATCATCAATCACAAATGGCGGTTCAACTTTATCTTTCAACCAATCTAATCCAAAGTCTACAACTTCTTCTAAAGTGGATGTTTGTATTTCTGGATAATCTATCGAATTTTGAACCGGAAAGAAATTCGTCTTTTCAAGTGATTGACCAAATTCTCCAATTTTACCCTTATTGGTAGTTACGACCGTTAATTCTGTGATTTCAGGTTTAGAAAATTCTAACTCGCCCGCAATAGCTTTCTTAATATCTTCATTATTCTTTACCGATTGTGACTCATCTACACCTGTTGTTATTTGATAAGAACTATTATCTTTTGTTATTATTTCATTATAATATATTGGAAATTCACCATCATGATGGTGTAAATCAAAAGACTCAATAGAAGTATTCATTATACTTAGGCGAACCTTTCCTTCGCTATCTAAAAATATAAATTTAGTAGGAGTTACGCGTACCCGCCCATCTACTTTACCAGATTTATAGAATCCATTTCTCCACCATACAACTGCAAATTTCCTAACAAAAAAACTTGGTTGGGGATCGTTTCTAAGTTCAATCAAAATATCTTCTTCGTCATCTATATCATCCCAATCGAGTTCGTCATCCACGCCCCATTCGATATCATCGACGTTATCCCAATCAATTTCCTTCGAAGGCATTAATGACTGCACTTAACTTGGCACATTAATGGTTAGCGTTTGAGCGTAATTGCCTTATATGGCCGGTTGGTCGAGACGAACTAGCGGGGGTCGCATAGTCTGGCCATTGCGTTGGATTGCTAATCCAATGGGAGATAATCCCACGGGGGTTCAAATCCCCCTCCCCGCGCCATACTATCGTCTGACGAGAACTTTTCAGCTGACTTCGTCTATTTTTGACCATAATACCCAAAACAAGGTGGTTGTCTTACTTTCTACGAAATATTGCTAGTAATCCTATTGAAATTACTTACCATACATTGCCATTTGTAAGTGTTAAAAAAGAACTTAAACTATCAAATATATGTTTTGTCAACCTAGTTGTTGACAATGTAAACTATTTGTAAACCATAAGCCCTTATTGCAAGGGTTCATACCCTATAGGGTATGTGGATGTCATACATTGACAGGGTTTACAATGATTGACAAATACCATTATGAGGGAGAATATCAGTTCAGAAGATTAGTTTATAATACAGAAGAATATGTTCAAATCTCCCCTCCTGTGCCAAACAATAATATAATATATTACCTAGTAAATCAACAAATATGTTAGAGTCTGTCAAATTAGTAATGACCATGGCAATTGCCTTATCCTTCTGCGCACCCTGTTCTTCAGGTTTAGCAGATGAAATTTATGAAATACAAACTGAAGACTCAGAAAGAACTTACCCTAACGATTGGACACATCGGCCATTTGTTGAATTATTTTC